>Ga0210059_1002307_pt1 | contig 29782 bp, 25 predicted proteins | sample Ectturendosymbi2_FD_188042 | JGI IMG/M metagenome (GOLD analysis project Ga0210059, IMG submission 188042) | Ecteinascidia turbinata endosymbiont from Florida, USA - Sample 2 (SPAdes) (version 2) | ecosystem: Host-associated > Tunicates > Ascidians > Unclassified | place: Key West, Florida...
TGGCGCGAAATTGAGTATCGCCTTGACATATTGAGAGCAACAAATGGAGCACATGTTGAAGTCTATCAATAGCATGAAAAAGCAAATTCTTGAAATATGGCTATTACTTAAACTACTCCAAATTTTTTAATTTCAAACTTTAATAAACAAACTTCACTTTGCAAAAAACTCTATGATTTTATCTACTTTAGTTACTTTGCAATTACATTTTGAAATGTGTGCAGGACTTTATGGACACCCTGTATTTTAATGTATATCCATTGCACCATTCTACAGTTGCAGAAAAATCATTCAATGGTACAAACATTTAGTCAACTTGAAAGATACCCGAAAAAGAAACGTGTTCCTATCTTCCAAAAGCAACTCAGTGATTTCATGGAAACAAGTTACAAACTGTTTGATGTATTTTTGATATATTTTGCCAAGATAAAAATTGCAGAAAATAACTTGAATTGAAGCATCAACTACGTATGTCTGACATTGAGTTTTAATTTTTTGAAGACCAAAAAGGAAGAAGAATAGGGGAATGTGTACAGTGTTCTACAGTGTAGAACGGTGCAGTGGACATACATTGCAATATATCCAGTGCTGTACCAGTCACAGCATCAGCTGATTGTCGTGTATGCCAATGTGGTTCAGATAGAACACAAGAAATCACATCCTCAGCAGTTGGTAACTTCTTGTGTGGAAATATTTTTGTACTGGCAAACAAATGGATACCATGCAAAACTATAGTATTAGTGCTTTTTCCTCTGGTCAACATGTTGATGAAGCAAGATATGTCTAGAAGTAGATATCATGCAAAATCTAAAAATAGACAAAAACAATATTGGAATACATGGTAACTCTAACAATAACATGCTTGATATTTACGAACTAACTGTCAAACGTTTTTTCAATATTTCTGTTTCTAAGTTGCAGTAGTAGTAATCCAATTTTTATCCGATCCTCTCAGCGTCAATGAGGGTGGCCGGATGTACCCCACTTTTGTGAGGATTTTTTGAGGCAGAAATTTTCACAGCCGGCTGCCCTTCCTAATGCCAATCAGGAATGTGGCCCATTAGTTGTCTTTTACGACAACATGGCCGCTCAACTATTCTCAATCTAGCAGAGCACGGTTGTATACAATAAAACATCTAGTGGTTAAACTTTATTGATTAGAAGAATGTTCCTTTGAAAAAAGTCAAATTTTTGAAATCACAATTTGAATGTAACTTCAAAACGAACTAGTTTGTTCATCATCTTTGCGATTTTTGGGAAAATGGTGTAACAACCAGTTTTTCGGTAATAATGTGTTTTAGAATGAAGTAAGGCAAATTTTTCCTCTTATCACTAATAGCAACTGTGTCTTCCGCATCTTTTGAGCCCAAAATCAGTTTTCTATCTCACCTAGAAGTTGAGTTATGACGAATTCATGAAATTTGACCCCCGCATGATCCCGAGGGTGAGGTAGGAAGCAGATTTTCGGGGTCAACCACTTAGTATCAATTTTAAAGTTAGTTTCATCCATGTTTACAACTTTTTAGACCACACCAAAATTTGTATTGCAGAATTTTGAAAATTCACTCCACCCCAGTAACCGTGCGCGCAATTGCACATACCCATGTTCTAACATCAAAGACACTTCATCGCACTCGCAACAGTCGAAGAACAGTCCATATCGTCACTCCGATACGTTAATTTGGGTTCGAGACTAAATTTCCAACCGCATTTTCTCTTTGGATTCTGGTGCGTGTCGGTTTTGCCTGCTACGCCAACTCTTATTCAACGTGCAAAGCGAGATGACCGCGAATTTCGCTCAGCTGGTGGTCATCAGTTACGTTCATACCGCGTAGTCGAAGAGGAAATTGGCATTGATTTTGGTCCACAAGTCGTGTCATTTTACGTTTTGCAAACACAATGCCCGTTTCTCGCAGACTTTTTCCAGCACAATTTCCTTTCTTGGACGTTTGTACCTGACGATGGCAGTCGCACAATTAACTATTGTATTACAAAAGACAGGTGTCTCTATTATGGTGACAGATGACTACGTTGCCCGCAACAAGGTGGCTGCTGTGAGAGTTTCTGTGAAATGCTTGTACGGTGTTTTGGCTGAATTCCCATCCATTACTGGGGACTGAGATCTTAAAACGCCTTGCAAGGATTCATTTGAAAATCACATACCTACAACTGGCAGACCTTGCTTTGGTAGAACGCGGAGAGTGGCACCAAAAGATGCTGCTCTCGCGCGTCAGAAACTTAATGACATGTTGACTTTTGGTGTCCTTGAACGCGCATCAGGTCCTTATGCTTCGCCCATGCACATTGTGCCCAAAGACGGCAGCAAGACATCAGAATCGTGGGAGATTTTCGGGCACTGAACCAATATATTGTGAAAGATACATATCAAATACCACGCATTCCCGAGTTTCAAAACAAGATGAAAGATGCAAAATTTTTTTCCACTCATGATCTCAAATCTGAGTTTCATCTAATACTCCTCGCCAAGGAGGACAGGCGGAAAACAACTCTCTGCACGCCTTCGGGTAGTTTTCATTACACTCGCTGCTGCTTCGGCTTATCTAACATTCCTCAAAGCATGCAACGCTTGACTGATTGCTTGACCTCTGACCTTGACAACGTACAAAGGTACGCAGACAATTTCCTTATTTTCTCAGCAACGCCGGAAGAGCACGAATCACATCTTCGGCAATTGTTTCAAAAGTTCCATGATGATGGTCTTAAAATCAATTCAAAAAAGGCCGTCTTAGGTTCCTCAGAGGTTAATTTTTGCGGCTATCTCATCAGTGAAGATGGCATAAAGCCTGCGCCTAAAAAACTCGAGGCCATCAAAAATTATCCCGAACCAACTACAGTAAAAGGTTTGAAATCATTCTTGGGTGCAGTCGATTTTTAGACCGCCTATACCAAATTTTCGATCATTGCTGCACCACTGAACAAATTTCTGCAAGGGAAGAAACAACGCTGTGGTGACTGTATGATTGCTCCTCTGCCTTTCTCCAAGGAGGCGAGTGATGCTTTCGCAAATCTTAAACTTGCTCTTTGTGCGGTCATGCTACGTGAGCGCATCCACGTTCTGACGTAAACAGTGGCGTAGGAGCACAATCTACCGCCTCTGGCTCTAGCAGAAAATGCCGCCCCCTGATGCGGGTAGTAGTGTTATATTTATGACGTCATTGTGTTCAGTCAACCATGGTATGATCTTTAGTTTTTTGAAGACCTTTTTGCAAGACGTTTCACAAAATTTAGCGTAAATTGTTGACTGCTTAACATCCCCGAACACCATGCCGCAGGGCCCAACGCACAGTTACAGCTGGTAATAGCTACAACATGATGATATCACCATATCAGCAGAGTATTCGAACAACTAGGTGAGTATTCGAACAAAAAAGAAATTCTTTTCGCGCTTAAGTCAATAGATAAGAAACACAGTGCGCTACGCCAGCCCTAAGCGAAACAAATTATGCAGCATAAAGACAGCTCGCATGCTCAACAAAACGTTACCAGAATCGCACTCTGCCAGGCAAAGGGCGGATAATCACATGAGCACATAGACAGCAGAGTATGAAAACTATCGCATGAGAAACACACTCGGCTCTGCCGGTCAAAGTTTCAGCCAGCCAAAGCTGCATTTTATCAGCACAACGTTTGCCTCAATCTTGACGCTGAAACTCCGATCAAAATATTTCGTTGTTACTCAAGCTGAGCTCGTCGAGCCTTTGTCGAAGAAAAATCATATATTATATCTCCAAAATCAAACTTTTCGATAAATTCACTTTCGAAGGAAATAATTGCCAAAGTCGATAACCGACTTTCGCCCATAGTAGATGGCAAATAGTATTTTATCAATTCGAACATAGAGAACTCTCTCTCGCAACTGGCAATTGAAACACCAATGGTGAGATAAAGTTTAAGATACAAACAAAAATACGGAGTCAAGTAGACGATTTGTTAACCACTGTAAAACGTTTTTTGAATTTTTTCCCACTGCACGGAAAAACGGCTGCGGGGAGCACTCAAGCAATTCTTGATGAACTGAAACAAAATGACTTGGATGTGATGATGTGTAGGGGCCAAGGACATGACAATGTGTCTGCTGCAATGTCAGGAACTCATGCAGGCGTTCAACGTAGAATTAAAGATCTCAATCTAAAAGCACTGTTTGTTGCATGCGGAAGTCATTCATCGAACCTCATGCGGTCGCATCTTCCAAGTTAAGTGATAGATTTTTTGCTGTTGTGGAAAGAATTCATTCTTTCTTTTCTGCCTCAACTCACAGGTGTAGGCCGTCCTTGTGAAGCGAGCACCCACTACCCATTGCATTGAAACGAGTAATTGATACACAATGGATCGCGCATCACGCATCCGTAAAGGCGCTTCACGTAGGCATTGATGGAGTAGTAGGTCCGTTAAACGCATTATGTGATTAAAACGAAGATCTTGATACTCACGGAGATGCTCATGGCATTTTTTTATCGTAGATGCGATTCAGTCTTTCGCGTTTTTTGTTTCCTAACATTTTGGAAGGTTATTCTCCGAGAATCACATGAGGCTCAAACTAACCTGCAGCAAAAAGGACTGCCGTTGTCGCAATGTTCTCATAAACTGAAAGCGTTTGTCGCTTTTTTTAACTGAAAAACGAGATTATCTGGTCAGAGTCCATTGATACCGCGTTTAAAATATGTAAAGAGCAAGGTGTTCCTGTTGAAGAACGGAGACCGTGTATGAAAAAGAGAATGGCTGGAGAAAACGCGGAAGACGCAGGTGTAACCGGTGTTGAAGAAGTGAGACGATGTATGTTTGAAGCTTTGGACAGATATAAGACTGAAGCGAAAAAAAGATTTAACGGAATCACTCAGTTGAATGAAATGTTTGCATTTTTTAACTCACACGAGCTTCTGCAAAACACTAACCACGAGATTTCTTTGAATGGTCTTAAAAGCATATTTGAAGACGAATTTGACTTTTCGAAGTTGATTGTGGAAACTGATAGATTCAAACGACTCGTACGAAGCAGTGGTTTCCACTTTCGAAAGCAGTTCTGCTGCGATTGACGTTTTACAATGGTTGACAAAACGTCAACTGGGTTCCTAAAACACCTTAAAAACCTGTAGGCAACAAGGAAAACAAGCAATAAAAGAGACAAATGACAAATAAAAATACATATTAGCAGCCGTTTCTTTTGAATACAAATTAAGATGGCAAGAAAGTTTTGATTGATTCCGCTTTACCGATTTTTTCGAAGGATTCAAACAAGGTTATTGCAGGCATTGCCTCGCATTGCGATCATATCGAATTGGTTTGTAAGCAGTTCATGACTATAATAAGGTTGCGCATTCAAACCATGTTTCAGAGAAAAAAAACTTTCAGCTCAAAACAGAGGTGGCGGGAGTCACATTTTCAGACACTGACTCCGCTCCTGTTCCATAATTTTGAATTCGGATCCTTGTCCGAAATGCTTCAGATTTGTGAATCCGACGCCGGCTCAAACTCCAGCAACAATCAATGCAACCGAAATTCAGCAATGTTTGTACTTAAGCAATGACATTTATAAAACCCACAAAGACTCCTGTTGCTGCCGAAAATGAAAAGTGACTCCGGCCAACTCTGATTTAAAACGTGAGCATTGCTTGGTTGCTCCCTTTAAGATTTTGACTTAATGTGCACGCAAGTCAACTGTATAGGAATTGATGTAATCATATTGCAAAGCCACCACAAGACAAGGGATGTCGGTGAAAATGGCTGCAGGGCACAATGTGCAGTGCAGCCAACTGCCGTGCGCATGCGCATTGCATAGTTTTCCTTTTCCCTGCTGACACATTATGAAATGTCTGAATGCTTCCACGTTAAAAACTGCTGTTTTGAGCTTGTGCAACAGTTCTATCATTCTACAGAATTTGGTAATGTAGCCAATACGGTCAGCGCTTGCGCTGATCAGCCATAGCAGACAAAATAAAGACAATTTTTGCGGATGAAGTGAACTATCGCGGAACACAATCTTTAAACATGTGTAGTGGGCGGAGTGTCTGCAAAAAGTGGTGAGATGGTTTCTGGACGCAGAAGATAACCCTGACTACCACCAAAACCTTATTATTAGTTTTTGGTCCATTTGCAATGTACCTTGAACTTTGCATGCAAATTTATTCCGTGGTATTTGCAAACTCGACAATTTAAGAAGCAAAAAGTAAACGAAAACATTTAATTTCCTTTGCGCAGGTAATGAAGATTTTGTAAAATATCAAGCCTAAGGGGGGGGGTAACCCCCCAAAAAAAACTTTGCGTACGCCCTTGCTTGGCCCCTTCTGAATTTAGAAATGTTACATTTTTATCTAAGGTTTCAAAAGGAAGAGATTGTTTTCTTAGTTTCCAATAGGTGAAATGAAATTTCATGACATTTCACCACTTTCGGCTCCCTCTGGAAAATTATTTTGGCCATCCCTGGAAAATTCCATTATTGTCCACACAGGAAAAATCCTTCCGACGTTGATGCATTTAATGTGATAAGTAGAGCGATGTTGGCAGTCAAAATTGCCTCAATCAAAAAGACAATCGATCTGGTGCAAATTGTACTGAGCGACATTAAGTCATGTAACCTGCTTCCGATAAAAATATACCTCAATCACCTGATTGAAACTTAGAGTTTATACAAATTCTACAGCAATGTTTTCAAGGGACTGATAATTTTGCTCCATTTTTTATATTTCTTTAAATGTGATTAATTATCCGTCCATGCGATACACACCAGCAACTCCTGGAATAATAAAAATCTTCGTTTGAAGAAGCTTGGTGATGCAGGTATTTCTTCGTTATTTCCAGTCACGTCGTCTTCTTCTTTCTAATAAATGAAATTCCAAATGAGAAACTCATTAGATTCTTGCTTTCTTAGAAACTCGTGTAATTGTTTGTTTATTTTTTTCACAATTAGCTTTGTGTCTTTTTGCCGTTTCTTAGGTGGAGGTTGACAGGCTAATCGAAAATTCGTTCCATTGCCCCCTGTTTTCACGTTGTCTCAGCGGATATGAAAAAGCTCTTGTTCTTTACCAAACTTGCATTGCACACAAACTGTTGCAAGACACACGTTGAAAGAAAGTCAAAATTTCCGACGATCGGTGGATCAGTTCCCATGTCCACATGTTCATGGACTCACAGAAGTGAAATAAATAAACTTCGTTTGCATATATTAGGAAGTTTAGAATTTGCAAGTAATATTTAGTTTTAAATTGAAATTCTAGCGAATATTTCTCAAAACTTCTGAAACATCGTTACGATCAAAACAACACTGTTGCGTTGGTAAGTGAAAATCTCGTGGGTGTTTTTACGTTCAGAAACGCAGTAATATAACTGCCCATGACTTGCGTGACATACTTTGTCAGTGTGCGCGTGAAATTTCTTGCACACAGGGCCGGTGCTAGGACGGGGCTCAATTAGAAGACTTGATTGCGGGACATCACTGTTTCCAGAAATCCATGTTGCTTCTAGAAGTTTCTTTGGATTTTCATGCTAACGACAAAACCTTGTACGAAGATCAGACTAGTCGCAAAATCAACTTATTGGTAATGGGCTGGCTGTGTCCAAACTGAAATCTTTGCAAAACTTTAAAAGCAATTAGTTCTGTCAGCCTGCATACTGCAATTCAGGGTCTTTCAACACTCACCTTTTTGGACGTTTCTTCTTACGATACAACTTTGAAAAACACAATATTTTTTCATTTCTTAACTGAATATTGACGTAGTACATGAGAAAGGATCATGAGCAATAAATTCAATTCTACATAGAGTTTCTGTTACAAGGTGCGGCAACATTCCCCATTGTTGGGGAGACCACGGGCTTGAGCTTCCAGCGCTCTGTGATCTTGCAAGAAATTATTATCTCAGGTCTGCCTCACTGTTTTGCGCAATTGTCTTCGTTTACACTTTTGGCAATCGCTGAGATGCCTCGCTGTGCTGGGGCACTTCGACTCGATAACCGCAAGGTTTTTCGGTATACCGGCTGCAAGGTTCCACTTGTTTTCTTTTTTTGTTTTATGAATAAGTACGACTCTAGATTGTTAAAATGCCTGTTTCTATCCACGTCGCCGATAGCTTCGTCTCGTGTGTGTTGGGGCGTGTATAATTGCCTCGAGTGTGTTGAAGTTACACAAGTGTCTTACTTTGTTTTATATGTGAGCTCGCCATGCCTTGTGGGTCTTGCAGCCGAAATCAATGAAACTGTCAAGCTGTCTTGTTGATAGCAACTATCGCTGAGCTTGAACGAGTGTTTAGTATGGCTGAGCATATTGCGAATAGCAATAAAGCAAATTAAAAGAGTTCGTCATTGAACGACATACTCTTTTTCAACAGTCTTTCTGCAGCTAAAAACGAAGCTCTAAAGATTGACCAAAAAGCCTCAGATTTTTACTTCAAATTGTTTTTTATGAGCTTGTTTTGGCTTTGAAATGAACCATTGAATGAACTGCAACCAACTGTGAAACACGCTGCATGGATTTCCAGTGGTTTTCGGACGGGTACGATTTCTCAAATTTCCGCAGGTTGAAGGCGGGAGGGGGCAACATATTTCAGCTCGCGCAGGAGTTTGCGCCCAGTGGCGATTCTAGAATGAAAAAAGTGGGGGGGCAACTGCGGGGCCAAGGAAAAGGTAGGGGGGGAAACATAAATGTCTAATGTATCTTGCATGGTGATTTTTCATTGATTTGAAGATTAAGTTGCTATGATTAACCCTATCAAACCCAACAAAGGCTTGTGAATATCATTAAAAAGATGAACTAGCGTTATTCACTACAGACACCTAAAAGCCACTGTTGATGCAATCACACACGTGTACTGCTATGTCAAAAATTCTGTGCTTACCTTGCAACTTCCACAGCACTGCACATGTAAATCGAAATGCCGTTTTCCGTACACAATTTTGCCGGCATCACATGAACGAAAGCAGCTTTAGAAAGTGAACATAATTCACACGAACGCGAAACGATTCCAACTACGAATTCCATCATGACACAGAGACAAGTAGGTTGTTGATAGCCAACTAGTTTCATCAAAATATTCTTATTACAAAGCACATAAAAATAAACCACCTTCCAAGCCAGCGGTTTTCTGACTACTGACTAATCCGTTTTTGTCGTTGCTTATGGACATTTTGTGATTGTGGTGTAACCATGACAATGTTATGCAACTACTATTACGAAAGTGCAGCGTGGATAGGATGAGGACTATTCGATGCAGTTAGCAGCATCGATGTTTCGGCACCAGTTTCATCTAAGTAGCATAGTAGCGCCGCAGGTAAGTGTGCATCGGCGTGAACGTGATAGCAAGATGTAACAGCAGTCGTAAAACGTATTTTGCAGAATATTCCCAACAAAGTCATTCATTTTGTTATTCACACTGAATTTTCCTCTGACTGATCCTCAAAAGCTGTCTTTTCAACCCTGCGTTGATTTATGACTGTCTTATCATAAACGAAACACGCACCACGTCTAAACCATAAAAGATTCAGACAAATAGAAAATGAGCAACAAATTCTCACACAGATCCCTGCACAGGCTACGTTAGATTTTTATATCATTATTAACTCAATGTACCTTGATCTTTCGATTGTCTTGTCGACTGTCAAATTCATCAACGAAATCATCTAAATCTATTTTTGCAGCTCGTACCCTTTCAACTGAAAGTAGATCAACGTTACCCAATCTTTCACTGGTCATGGAATTTCCGGGAAATTTTTTCAGTAATTTAATTTTTGAAAAACTTCTCTCGCATGAAGCGCTGGTAACGGGAAGAGTTACAGCTACCAGTAACAACCAACCGCAGCTTTTAAAGTAGCTATAAAAAATAAAAATTGTTCCAGCGATATAGACAGCTTCGACGCCTTCCGAGGCCAATTCTTTGCCAAAGTTATTTCATATGTTAAATCATTTTCGCAAAATGAATATGATTTGCGAATTCTTTGAAGTGTTTTTCTGATAGAAATGTTTGACCTCCTTGGAAAAGGGGCTGAAATACGCGAACATTGCTTCTGAATCATTACAGAAAATCCGCACAAAATTCTGAGGTCACAGGACATGTGTGGGTAGAGTTAAAACTGTAGTTACGAACCACTTATGTAAGATGTTTCGAACTCATTCACAAGGCAGTAGAACGCAATACTGCAGCCAAGATAAATTCGGATAAATTAACTGAAACCAATTCTTAATGCTTTCACAAATATTTACTACTGGGACAAGCAACAATCTGCTGGCAGGCATATAATCCAGTTCCATCTCACACTAAAACACACGAAAGATCAATCTTCCCATTTCTGTGACTGTTTCTTAGTTTCGAAATGAATATTTCCACACCGCGATCGCGGTCTGACTAAATTTCACGCAGGATGCGAGCATCTACTACAGTACAGATGTGTGTCGTCATAAAGATCTCTAGCTACCCGACCGTCAAAAATAACGAAGCTTATCATGCATTTGGGGAATATTGAATGCAGGCTGGAAGGTTTCTGAATTATCGTTTAAAATATTGCTGGCCGAAAGTTATCTACTGACTACTGCATATGTCTAGGGTTGTCAGATGGCAGGTATTTCACCGGCCTTGCCGGTATTTTACTGCTAATTTAGCAAAGGCCGGTATTTTGAAATACAGTGTCTGAAACGGGTATTGTGAAAATAAAATAATTTGCTGTAACTTAACTTTAAAAGGAACTAATGCAGAATTTCTCAAATCATATATTGGTCCTTGTAGTGAATCTTGTCAGGACAGTTTCTTCAGCGAAGTTTAGTTGCTGCTGTTGACGCAATCCTTGGTGCGATTGTTACGTCACACACACACCAAAATGTAACGAATCAGCCAAAATAGGGCAAATTCTTAATCGTGGCTTAATAATACTGATTGTCTCTGTTTTCCCTGTGCTGCTTACAAATTACGACACAGCTCAGATCTGGCGCTGTTGATAAAATGTTCGATATTTTCACAAAATGCGTTTGGCAACTCTGCATATGTCAACCAAACGAACTTAAATGGGAAATTAAGAAAAAAATTAGGGGGCTAAACGGGGGGCCAAGCAAAAACCTTGGGGGCTTGGCAAAAACCTGGGGGGCCATGGCCCACCCAGGCCCCCCTTAGAATCGCCACTGTTTGCGCCGGCAACCGTTTTTGCACCACACCGTAGCCAAAATTTTTACAGACCAGCCTTCAAGACGTGGCAGACCAATAACCCAAAGTAAAATAACACATTCGGCCCCTTGCGTGTGGGCCCATGCCAATGTACAGACATTTCATCACACGTAATTTCATAACGTCACATTTAATCACTAGATAGTTAATCACGCAGACAATTAAAACCCAGACGTTTGATATCTTAGACGCTTTATTACTAGACAGATCAACACGCACATTTGTACACAATAAATAATTTTCCAGTTATGCACAATAAATTTCGTGCTCGCTCGTGGCATAAATCCTGCCGTCATTTACTGCCTTGTACACAACAAGATTGAACGATCGCATGCTGAATGAAGTAAAAAGGATGATTATTTTAGCTTATCCTTAGAGAGTACTGCTAGATTTTGAGGATGTAGCGATAAATGCTTTTAGATCAGCATTTCGAAGTGCAACAGTTACGGGTTGCTGTTTTAATTCGACACAACCTTATGCTAAAAGTTAACTAAATTGGTTACGAAAGAAGACCACGAAAAGAATGAGAGTTCAAGATTGGTTTTCGCTGCTTACCTGCTTTAGATATGGTTGCTTCATCCGACTTTGAAGTTTTTTGATACTATTTTTCTTTGACAACATTCTTTGACATTAACAACGTGCAATTTTTGAAAGTCATCACTAGGGCAACCAATGTTTTGACCTAAAAACTTAAAATTTTGACTTTATAATTTACCAATTTTGTCTTTATTTTGACCTATAAATTTTCTGCGTTTGCGCTGCAAAATAAATCAGCGTTAGTAGGTGTTGAGGTCAACCCAGAAGCATATTCATGCAATCTAAGCTTCGAAATGTTACAAAATTTGGTTGTTTACAGTAACTAGAGGATGATATTTTGACAAGTACATTAATACCTACAGAAGAATCAAACCTGAGAGCATCATAAATCTGAAAGACTATATACATAATGGATTGAGCATTTACCAAAACAAGTACTGTAGACCACATTTATCGCCTACCACCCCTATCCTACTTAATATTCAATCGTCCAGTAGTGGGCAAAACAGTTTTATTACGTCATAAAACGCAACAAACCTATTATTATTACAGAATTGCAACTTGACTTGCAAAGCATACCAATATCTGCTGTTGCAGTTTCAATAAAATATCAGTAAAGAGAAAAATAACTGTTACAAGAAAATTTTGACCTAACGATAAATTTTGACCTAATATTACGTCAGAAATCGCAACAAACTTATTATTATTACAGAATTGCAACTTTACTTGCAAAAGCATATCAATATCTGTTGTTGCAGTTTCAATGAAATATCGATGAAGAGAATAAAACTGTATTACAAGAAAATTTTCCCCTAATGATAAATTTAGACTTTTTTGACCTAATAACTTGGGATTCGCTCATGGTATGAGCGTGAAAGTTGGTTTTCAGACGTTTCATAAACTTTAGAAACGGCTGAAAAATTTTGTGTTCATTGACATTTGGTTGCCAGGTCATCACTGCACATCATGGAGTTTTATGAAAGGACTTGAAAAAGATATGCAGATACAACTAACACCATTATAACAAAGTATCCAGTGATTAAAATGACTGATTAATTGTCACGTGATTGAATGTCACCAAACCAGGTAAGTGATTAATTGTTTGCGTGATTAACTACATCTAGTGATTAAATGTCTGTACTTAATTGTCCCGTGATGAAATGACGCGTGATGAAAAGTCACCGAACCCCAAAGCCACATCGGCCCAGTAAAAAATGCCTCACGGACAGGTACCGGGTCGAGGCTCGCGGCCCGGTGTTTGGCGAACCCTTGGTCCTATGATATTGAAAACCTGCATTCAGTCCAAGAGGAGTATCAGAAGTGAAATATCCACATACAGTAACTAAACAGTTTTTATCAATGCACAGCCGCTGGTGTGCACAGGGCCTAAGAGTGGGGATACAAGAGATATCGTACTCGTGCTTGATAGGTGCTGGGGCCTGGGAGGATGAGAGTAGGACTTCTGTAATCAAGCAAAAAATCACTAGTGCAAGACAGTTTCCAGTACAACAATTTGTTATTGTTAATATATTTCTAGATCTTAGCATGGTCGCAAGTTTTTTCTATGTTGTGTTCAGCATACAAACAAGCTATGCAAGTTTCTGGGAGAGCCCTAGAAGGCAATAGGGTCCGGTGTCGCTCTTCATACCGGCTGGTACTTCTTACAGACGCCCTGAGTGTGCATCCCGGCCTAAAAGTTTTTTGGCCTTTTACGAACTAAACAGATGTTTAGTTTCAAACTTGCCTGACCAAGTGATTAGCTGTTGGCCTAAAATTGACCGGTGAGCTACTTCATAACATCTTATTTTTGTCACCTTGATCTCCTGAAATCAGTAGTCAGAGAAAGCCATTTCCTGTACCGATATTCTTGCCAGTAGTGCCAGTACTATACCGATATTCTTGCCAGTAGTGCAAACTTTGTTCTTAAATGAGCTACAGTATCTTCTACCGAGATAGAAACAAAACAATGCACGTTTCACGTTGCAGCCTGACATGTTTAAAATACAGAACAGGTTTCACAGCGTAACTCTGTCGCTCCAGGCGCTGGGACCCTTGAGGTCCAATCAATCAGCAATATTTTTGACATTTTTTATTCACAAAAACAAAAACTGCATTTGAAGCTGGAAATTCTGTGTGTTTGAAGTTAAGTTAAAATAACCTTCACGATGGTTCAGATAATATTGCCCTTACCAAAACAAAAATTGCGAAAGCTTCCGAAAATTATAAAGAATATGACAATTTGACTGAACATGTCTCACTTCAAGGGTACCAAAAACTGGAGGGCAACTTTGTAGGAACGTAATCAGGCCTTGTGGTGATAGTACTGCCTTTTATAGCAAAAATGTAAACCGAACCTATTGCACCAATTTATGCAAAATTGATTGAACAGGAACATGGAATAGTAGATGACCTGTTATTGTTAGAGCAACCAGTAACTGATGATAACTTAGAGCAAGTAATAAAAGTTTTGGAAATGCCAGGTTTTCAATTTAGGCAAACTTTTCTGTGCAATTTCAATTAAATCTGAAATCTTGGCATCGATGGCGCATGGCCATGGAGTAACAAATTTCAAGGCTTTGAAAACTGAAAAAGATGTTTGAGTTTATGAAGTTTTCTTGTTTCACTCCGTCAGTTCAGACATGTTGAAGGCAAATCAAGTCTTAAACTGATGCTGGCGTTTCAAGAGCTCTCACAGGAAAAAAATAAAATGTGATTGTTATCAATGATGAATACCACAAAAGCTGCATAGAGTAGATACGCGTTGACTGTTCGATGAGAAAAACTTTTTTATCTGCCAGGTATTGCAGGGAAAGCAGAGCTTGTTTGCTTGTGTTTAACGAATCGCAAGCATGTTGTGGAAAGAAATAGAAAGTTGCCACAAAAACATACAATTACAAAATTTTGTTGCTGGTTGGCAAGTAAATTTTCAAGTTAAAGAAAATATACTGCACCTGTAGCAAAAGGCTTTGCACGTGTGACCACGATTAAGATTTGGGGTGACTCCGTTATTTTAATGCAAGGGTGGACAGAGTGAATTCTCCTTGAAAATTAAACAAGTATTCATGATTCCATATATGAGTCATGCAACACTTTTACATCTGTTGCGAAGCAAACAATGTAAAACAATATAATACGTCCGTACAGATATCCGACACACACTACTCTAGCCAAAATAACGAATCAGTGTAGATATAAAAAGTTGGTTAGGATTGGCCGGGAATCCAAGTTTATAATTAGCGACATAGATTTTACACTCCCATGTCGTTTGTATACACGGACTGGGAAGAGCTGGCTCTTGAACGTGCCCTATCTCTTAGTTCCACTGCAGGCAATCGGCAATGCTTCCGAAGGAAGTCTGCAGTGCATTTCCTCATCTTTGCTGAACCGAGATTGTAAAAGATAGGATTGAGGCATTCCGAGAAACGCAGGAAAAAATACTCGATCATTCCAAACCAATAGTCGATCACTTTGTTCTCTTGTGTGTTGGCATGTTCTTGTACTGTCCAAAACTCGTAAGCTGTAAACAAATTTTTTGCAACCTATTTGTAGTTTTTTTTAATTGTAAAAAGTGCTGCCTAAACTCCTTGGACTTCAAAAAACGTTCAGCTCCTGTTTTGAATGTCACAAGCTGCCCCTACATTTTTACCTGTGAAAGGCACGTAACCAATCAGGAAAGACATCACAATCAGGACCAGTTGCAACATCGCTTGTTTTTCCTTTGCCAGCCTCTTCGGCCTTGTTTCAGTCGATTGACTGTGACGTATGTGCGATCTGACGCTGGCAGCAATGAGAGCGCTCATGATAATCACTCCAGTTGTCGGAGCGTACAAGAACATAGGATAGCAAACTTTTTGGTAAATTTTGTATTGGTCGTACCTGCAAATACATCATTTTTGAGTGGACTTTTGGGGCGCATAAATTAATGCAACAAGCAAAGATGCAAAGAGAAATCAAAAGAGACAAAATCGAAACGTATGTTCAGATAGAGTTGACATTTTATATTTGTGATAATCTTTCCTTATTTGTGGTTATTATGCAAAAAGTTTTTCAACTCTCGTTTTTTTCACTACGACCAGATACATTGATTATATAGTATTCGTTAAATGAAACATATTCAACACCGACTGGTTCAAACTTGATCAAATGACATTAAAATTGTGTAGTATACATTTACTTTCACTGATCTTCAAACAACAACAAAGCGTTTTCATTGCAAATTTCCGAATCAAACGAAACAGTAAATACGAAAGCAGTGTGAAAGATTTGAATGACTTGTAATACATACCACTCCATTATGACAGTGCATGCTGGCCACTTTGCGTTTGGTAGGTCGCTTAGACGGTCAGGAACTCGGGCTCCGAAGAAAATAGCGAAAGGAATGAAACCGCATAGGAAGCAAATGATCCAGATCGCTCCAATCCAAATCTACATATTAGCAATACCTGGCTAGACAACGTCAACAATCTCAAAAATAGAATTGCTGACTGCTGCATTTCAACTTAAATCACACTCAAGGATAATAACAAACACAAGAAAAAATTAATAAAAGCAACGTGCAGAAAAATTGCAAGATTTGGTGTCCGCATGATCACAGGATAATCCACTTCGAAAAAGGGAAACAGAGCATCTGATGTGAGTTGAGTGTCTTCTCTGCTGTAGGCCTAGTAGGTTTTCCATGGCCATCAGTCTCTGCTGAAAGCCCTCGTGGGTTTTCCATTGCCGTCAGTCATTGCATTTGTGCAAGGATGAGCACAACTAATGATTTGGAATGAATAGTCACATTTAATGATTTTGCACAAATTGTTTTTATTTATGCCGCAAGTTGCACGCTTTCAACAGGTTAATTTTCGTTTACCCAAAGGAATATTTTAATTTAAAAACAAAGGCTTCATGGGCTACAAGTTTGATCAATCCAAATGAAATATGCGGGAGCCGGGAAGTAGTTCCGAATGACTCTGAGACATTGTTTTTTGCCAATGAATCAGCCTCCACCAGAAATCTGAAGCATTGACATTACGATTTGACTGTTGTCAAGCGAAATTTCTGACTTACGACGTTTCTGACTTCACGCCATGTGCGCATGCACAGATTAATATTATATATATCAAATACGCTGAGAAAACTGTTAATTAGGGTTGGGGTGTGGTGTTTAGGTACGTGTATCGGGTAGGGTTTGGGTTAGGGTTAGAAAAAGAAAAATAGTTGAGGTATAAGACTAAGTCCAATATTTTTCAGAGGTTGCAGTTATTCCCATACTGTAGCTTGTTCTGGGTATCTGACATCCAACCAAAAAAATTTAATTTACACTACACACATCAAAAACTAATTGCCAAACGTTTTACCTTTACTCGGAGAAGCAAAATAACTGACAAACAATAATAGGTCAAAAATTTGGCAGAGGTCAGAAATTTCGCTTGACAACGGACGTCAAAGTTCAAAACTGATTATATTTCTCGAAAGAAATTGTGCGTAGCTAGAGATTAGAGCATCGTTCAAATGACTTTTACTAACCAACAGGATGTGCATATTTTGTTTAGAATTTCGTTGATCCAAAAAAACAAAGCAATTTCAAAAAGGAGAACATTTTGTCGAACCATTGCAATTAAAAATATGACTGGAAGTGTGTACTGTTGGTGTTTAGCTTAATAAAAATTCAACTGGTAAGCAGCAATATACAGCAGTTACTCGTTCCAAAAGGAAGAAGAATCTTTTCGAAAATTTAGTGCGAATTAAAAGGCGATTGTGTTTCCACCAGTAGAATTCGTGCAGCTTTCATTTGTGCAGTGAAACTTGGAAAAGCTTGAAAATTAAAGAAACTCATTCGAGCATATCAGCTAATCAAGACATGTAAAAAAGAATACTGATCCGCCCACTGCATCATCGCGCTTCGGCCAATACTGAAAAGAAATCTTGAGAAAGAATTCGGTGCAGAAAGCCCCAAACACTACAAAACAACAAACTTGCAAATGAATGTAATTGCAATCGTTGTCCTGGCAAAGATGTCCAAACAAAACCATGATAACACTCTACAAACAGGCACCTCCAACGGAATGTTAGTGCTTCAACTTGAACCGATGCCAATGATTTGTGAAATTTGTGAATTGAAGTCATCATAAGGAGTTCATGCTGAATAAACTTTTTAAATTATCTATTTCTTCTTTTCTTTCACGATGTATTTTATTTTTAATCTCATATTTAATTGTAAAACCAAACTATAACTCATAGAAACAAATTAGGAAATACCTGCGTATGAAAGATTTTCACCTCTCTAAGACTGATTGCAGAATTCACCATTCCACACTGAAATATGTCTCCTTCAAGTAATATCTCTTCAAAATTAGAAGCAGAAGACTCAACAGTCAGCGATTTAAACAAAATCACGTTCGACGTTTCGAAAATATTTTTTTCGATTCCCAGCAAGACCTCATGAATGATCAACAGATTACAAATTTAATGAAGTGATTCAAAAGTTTGCAAACTTTTCAAATCATCAGTGGACGTTTGTATCAGTCGTTTGAAGCTCATGGTGTCGACAAGGAACAATGAAGTTGACAATGAAGTCTTAATTGCAAAATGTACTGATTGGCCCCTTGCTTGCATAGACAGCATCATCAGCATGTTTTGTAGTATGATGTTCGGCGTTTTGTTCGTTGAATTTTGTTGAAGATGATAACAGCTGCTTTTCAAATGGCCAGAATGAAAGCATTCAAGTCATTGGTATTTGCTCCTTTGTTTCTAATAAGATTTGCAAGACTTCCATGTTTTATCCTACTTTCCAAGTTTCATTCTAGTTCCAGGAAAGTTACTCGAAAAAGTAAAATTTTAAGCACGATGGAGGTTATTCGCATTTGGCAGCAGTAAACAAATGCTACCGCCGGGTGTCGGTGCGGTATCGGTTCAAATGTCCAAAGCAGCCGAATTTCAAAACAAACCTCTTCGCAATTATATGCGTTAACATGGTGGCATCGCTCATCAGTTTTATTGGAGTTCGCACTAAATTACCCTCACCTTGGCGTGCACAAATTTCATTTTGTTGAACGTGATCGGATACTGAATTGAAATATACCGGATGATGGCGAAAGACAGTATGTGGAGCGCGGTTACGTAGTTGGTCATGATATCAGCTGCCCAGTAGAACTGCAAAATAACGAATTGACCAATGGTATCATTAGAGGTGGGCTTGAGTTTACATAACTCCCATGACTTGATTTCGCAATTTGTATCTTTTTATGCCGCAGGTTTGGTCAATTTTCTGTGAATGTTCACGTCTGGTGACTTTTACGGTAATTAGTAAAAATTAGTTTGTTTCTCAAGCCAGTCAGATTCAGAATCTAAAGAGTCATAGCGACATTACGTTCATATTTTCGTCTCAACGTGCTATGGATACGTGCTCATAAAAATTGTTTTACGCATTGAAACAGTCTCAAAATCACGGATCAAAGTTGTCACCATTCTCTACACAAAAAGCAGCATGATGACAGAAAAGAAATGAAAAAATAAAAAGAGAGCATAAAATGCCACATGAAAAAGCTTCCGAGTTCATACTTACTTCTATACTGATTATAGCACTGTCTGTGCACACTGCACCAGTAACAAAAATCAGCACGCATTGATGTTATTTAATGGAAATCGATTTCGCCATACGGCATCTTCAGTCCAAGTCAGATACCGTATGGCGAAATCGATTTCCATTAAATAACATCAATGCGTGCTGATTTTTGTTACTGGTGCAGTGTGCACAGACAGTGCTTAAGTTGAAGATATGGGTAGACAAGAATCGCCGCAGTTAATAGAAAGGAAGACACAGGTTGATACTGATGCTCAAAAAACAAGTAGAGCTTCCAAGTATACTGATTATATTATTGAAACGTCACCATTTTATACACAATTGCGGTAGTTCAAAAGAAAATAAGAGTGTACACGGCTTTCTTTCAAAACTGACATTCAGATTCACATAAAATTAACAGCGCTATTATGCAAAACGAAATGCTGTTATCATGCTACGTTAAAAAATTTGATAATTAAGACATTTAACATCTGCCTTTACAAACAAATCTACAAATTTTATACTCCATAGTGTGGAGATGATGGAACATTTTTATTTTACTGAGAAGTAGATGTTGCTCTTTCATTTAATAAAATTTCAAGGGGCTCGTGCCTAGGCGGTGCTTTCAAATTTTGTGCACGTTGTTGTGGTTAAAATTAACCCCAACATTACCTTCAAGACAAAGACAATTATGTACGACGAAAAAAAGTACTCCTCTGACAATTCGGAAAGAACTGAAGAAAATGACTGTCTAGGCTGTTTGCAACACAGCCAATGAAATGTTGCAGAAAACTTTATGTGTGCATGAACTTGTTAACCTTTTCCATTACTAACTGTTGTTGTTGTGTACTACGGGGTAGAAGCCACCATAAACTAGGAACCATAGTTAGGAATTGAAAGCCTTGTCATGAAATAAGACTAGAAAGATACTGAAAATTGTAAAGTGATACACCCACGAAGCAATGCAAAAGCAACAACGAAGATTAAACCAAGGCCGAAGCCAATCAAGGAATATAGAGGTCTTGGGACAACCAACGAAAGGGGAGACTTGGCAAAGAAATGAATTATTGACAAGTCTTCCGACAAGAATGGGAAGCCTATTTAACACTGTTCCCACGCCATAACGGAAAGGAGCGAATCTGTCGCATAGACACCTGCAGCGTCAACTGTCGCGTTTGCAAAGGCAGGAGTTATAAATACCGTATGATGTCATATTCAGTGTGTGTTGAAAGCATCGCATTATGTCATCAGTTTGGAGCTCCCATCAAAAAGATACCTAAAAGTTTCTCCAAAAAGGAGCCCCGAGAGAATTTCAGGTCAAAGCTCCCATCAAAAAGAAATAAACCCCGATGAATATTTAGGAGTTCAGGTCAAAGCTCCCATCAAAAACAAAGTAACTTGGGTGGGGGAAAGTAGGATCACAAGACTCTGGGGAACAAGAACAAAATAAAAATGTATAAATTAAGCTAGTGCTTAAAGGCCGCGGATTTCGAAGCAAGAATCAGTTGCGATTCAGCAACCGAAGGGCGAACTTGGGGGGCCTGGCGAATTCGTGAACCAGGACCGCCTTGTAGCCAACGCTCAAGGGAGCTTTAGTCTGAAAATTGCCGGCCTTCCAGGCACAAAGGTCCCGGTACGATTTGGCCATAGTCTGGATGTAGTTAAGGGTGTATGCTGATATTATAGCTAGACTTTGTCAGAAAGCTCCGTAAAATTTTGAAGTAACGAAGTTCTGTCAAAATTTTACTTAACTTTGGACTTTGAAAATATTCTGCCATGTCAGATTCAACTAGGGAATAGAGTCCTGTCAAAATTTTCTAGGATTTAGGCCTTTAACAAAAATTACGGAATTTTAAAGTCAAAAAGGAAACAAAATCCAGGCCAAATTTTTTATGATTTTATACTTAGAAAAATCCCGACAATTGGGGGTCATCATGTTAGGATCATGTTCATGTGTTCGTTTCATATGTTTTAAGTCGCGTGTTCGTAGTCATGAGTGTAATAAACTTGTATCCCCGCATAAAAGGGTATAACGGTCCTGTCATCAGCAGCTAAGGTTGATGATATTGACTATTTGCCAACAAGGTAGTAGTCTTTATGGGACACAGCCTCGAGGACCCTGTCTAAAGTGAAAGCATAAGATAAACGTTAACTTTGATAAAGCGTTTAGCACAACTTGTTTTTGCACCGAGTCTCTCGTGGACGGGGACACTGAGCTAGGATATCGGGTCCAGCGGGAGTCGTCGGCCGCAAAAACGTTAAAGATACTTCACTTTTGACTTAGGTTCGAGCTAGCAGTGAAGAACATGATCGCTTTTCCCGTTCAAAGCTCTAGATGTGATTCGGTAGCGGTGACTGGAACTACCTAACACAAGGCTTTTCCACACTCACGTTATACTCACAAACACTGAATGAGTGATATTGTGCATAAAGTGGAGCACGCGTCTCCCATGCAGGTAAACTGTGCTTGAATGACAGAAAAAGCATACCACGGGTGAAGTGTTGATAAACAACACTCCAGCTTCGTGTTCAGAAATATTGCATGAGTACTACTGTAGGGTTGGCTTTACCGGCGGTTCACGAAATCAGCGCTGCGTCCACAGGTATTGGTGGTTGGGGAGGCCCTAAACCAGTGATGGAGTCTCGAGTCTTGGTCTGGGTCTCGAGACCCGTTTTCTTGAGTCTCGGTCTTGGTCTCGGTCTCGAACATCTCAGGTCTCGTCTCGGTCTCGGTCTCGAACGATTTCGGTCTCGGTCTCGAGTCCTTGGTCTCGAGACTTTCGGATATTTTTTATAATCTTGATATTTGGCGATGTGCCTTTTATTTTGTTACTGCGTTATTCAAGGAGTTAATTTTAATTACCATCATAGAAATGTGAGGTCTCGAGTCTCGGTCTCGAACTTCCAGGTCTCGGTCTCGGTCTCGGCTTTTATGACAAAGTCTCGGTCTCGGTCTCGTCTCGAAATCTGAGCCAGGTCTCGGTCTCGGTCTCGGAGGTTACGGTCTCGACTACATCACTGCCCTAAACACAGGGCAGGCGGTACTTTCCACCTATCAGCGAAACGACCCAACACAGGACATTGCACACGTCGGAAGCGAGGGCCCGAATTGAAAACTGGGGCCTAGTAGACCGGCGCAGAGAAGCGGAGGTATTACCCGCTGGAGATCATCAGAAATAATTTCGCTTTGAATTTCTCAACGAGAGTCCTATGATGTTTTCTAACATTTAAGGCGGCAAGAAGCGAAATATCCATATATTATTTCCACATCTGCAGACCATGTGAACCGAGGTTGAATCACGACCCGGTGATACGATCATTGGAACACTCGTTGCTGTTCAAGAAACTTCGTTTTACTTTCAAAAACATATAAAAAATTCAGGAAAGGTTACTCCGGAGTTGTGTTAGTCCCGTCAGCTTGATATTGTTCGAAATACATTTTGAAAAACAGTTTCTTCTGAATGAAGCCACTTGTGTCCAAACAGTACCAAATAGTATCTTCTGCATGTTTCCCACAAGGTTAAACTGTGAAATTTACAGTAACTGCTCCAATTTATCTGAATTGCTGAACGTTGTCGAAATTGGTTGTATTAGTTAGTGTTCAGAAACTTTCATAGCTGTGACGACAATACGCTATACACACTGTTTCTTGCTCTTTAACAATACCAGTATCTGTTTAATGGTAGTAATTACAAATATTTAAAAACATTAAGCTCTTCTTTGCACTGCTTTTTTCATTTGTGGTGCGATAGCGTTTAAGAAAGCATACCAATTGCTGCATGATTTGCACGGTTTATTTTCAAGCGCTCCTTTCCTCCCTTTTTCTTCACGCTTCTTGTAAACCGCACACTTCGTTACTTTGCAGTTCACGAGAGACAAACGAGAATTCTTACTCCAATACCACTTGCATGAGACAAATAGTAAAGATACCAAAAAATTCCCAAGCACATAGGAATAAATACAGTTTTACCAGCAGTTATTCCGTTTAAATAAACGTCGCTGTTGCAAAACTACTCCTCTTGACTTACTGTGCAAAGAAAGTCTGGAACTGGACTAAAATTATCAAAGCCCCAAGTTCGTCGATACAGGAACAACCAACTTATCAAAGCTGATATGAGATCCGATACACAGAGGGAAATAATGAAGTACATGAAAATGTTTCTGAAACAACAAATGTGCATCATGTTGATAGTGAGCACTATGTATTCAGTTTGATCACGACACATGAGTAGACAAGCAAACACATTAGCACCTTCGATAAAGTATTCTGGAAAGATTAGATTAGCTTAACGTTTTTCAACATGTCTTCAAATGCGATTATGTTGAGCTATCTCAGGTGCGACACTCAGGTGCGGATATGTCTGCTTCCTGCATCAGTATTGGTAAGAAGGTAGTGCTTGTTGCAACGTCACAGGCGAAACTGGGTGACTCATTCTCAGCGGAAGCTCGAAGTCAGCCGCTCTGTAATTGGCGTTGGTTGGTTTTTGGCTTTGACGATGACAGCCTTATGGCCATAGCGCGTGTTTAACAATATGCAATTTGCGCACTGTCTCTAAGTGTTGCTTAGTTTTTTCGTCATTTCACCAGTAAGCTTTTTGCAATTTGCAGGACGGACAATGCGTAAATGACGCGAAATCGACTTCCCAGTAAAACACTGCGAGACGGTTTAGCTGCGTCGCCCTTGTGTGTCTTGATGAAAAACAGTTTTCATGATGAAACAAATGCGATCGGTGGGAGGGAGATTGACATGCCTGTTGATTCAATTATTACGCAAGTTGATGAATGTGGCCATCAGCCACCACATATCTTGCACTTTAGATAAATACGTGCGACTATGTTGTCGATTGTGAAGACGCCTCTAAGAATGAAGGTAAAAAACAAGGCTGTGGAGATTTAGAACCTTTCGTATTTAGACATTGCTTTGGCCAAAAATCACACAAAATGAGTGAAACCTGCAATATAGCAGCAATTGCCGCCGTCTCCCAGCAACCGAGGACACTCAAATTAGCTGTTCTACATAATATGCTTGCTGCATTAACTTACTCAGTGACTGAACAAATATTTGTGCCCGATGTTTTGTCACGTCTGCACTATTTTTTGAAATGCTGATGCTTTGCGTAAATGGAGAAAAACAATGTGAAGAGAAAAACATACAAACTATCAAAGTGCGAAACAAACATAAAAAGGTGAAATATGTTTGGAGTTTCAGAGAGAGTTTTTGTCTTTTCATGCTGCTGCACGTACAGTATATTGCTATACACATTCATAAAAATATGACATCAATAAGATACTTACCTCAATTTTGCATTTTTTAAAATAACAATAATCGTCAGAACATTTCCGAATAATCCGATTACAAGGAAAGTGAATAAAATAGCAGCTGAGACAATTATTCCAGTTTGATTGAAGGGGCGAACATAAGGTCTGAGAAAGAGAATACTTGATGAAAGGATTGGAAGCATGAAATTGCGCAATACGTGCTATCAACATATTTGGCATTTCGTATGATAAACATTGAATTCACAAAATTGCAAAAGTCAACAGTTTAACGCACTCGTCACATTAATATCTGCAGAATGTTCAGGAGCTAGTCACAAATTTTTTTCAAAAAATTTTCATAAATCAAAGTGTCAGCTCTCTTACTGCAGCGTAACATTTGGTGAAGTGAAGTTGAATGTTGCAAGAATTGTCTCTGACGTGGGTAGAGCCATCAACATCAGTTTTCTTTGCTGAAGATAAAAAATCTCTTTCACAATTTAGAAAATATATTTGTCAGTTCCTTTGTAAACAATCCCCGTAGGTCTTGACAGAATCCAACACTAAAACCTTAAATTGAAAAAGGAAAAGGAATAATTCCGTAATTCATAATTTTGCATTGCGACAAACTTTATCATTATTGAAACAATGTCAGTTAGAATGACACCAAAGTTATTACACACACTGCCGCAACAATATACTGGTGAGGCCTTTTCTTTTTACTCCCTTCTAACTGCGTCACACATAACAAACATGAAATCTAATGATGGAATGGGTTCCTTCTGTGTTAATTAAACGCAGACACAGAAAATCACCATTGTGCTGCTTCTCTAATGGCTGATGCTTCTTAACCTAACGCTGCGAAAATAATTACATTATCTTCAAAAGTGTTGTTGGTTTTATTTCCAAGTAATCTAAACGCAATGTAGCAGTAGCAAAACATGTCCAAATGAACACACCTCCTCCAGTCATAAAGATAGTGGGATATATCCTTATGCGTTCCGCATAGGGATATATCCCACTATAGGTCTTGAGGCGTTTCAAGACATATTTATGCTTTCCCTGAATGACGTCATTCTTAACGGTTGGGACAATAAGCAACTCTCTAAAATAACATGCTGCTTTGTGTAAGCGCAAATGCGTTTAAATAATAAAAGTAGTCTGAACAGGATAAATGTTTCCTGCAGAAGATGCGTCGTCCAATGAGTTTGATGTCCACTCTCAGTGGGTTTAAAAATGAACAAAAACAATAGTAACGTTCAAATTTTAAATATATCAGAGATAAAAAATACTTGATGAGTTCAAATAAGCAGAGTTCTTACAGATCAAAACAACTTTTTTCCAATTTTTATAACAAAAAGTTTGATAAATACGTTCTCATGTACTTTTAACGACCTACAAATGTTTTAAGACATGAAATCGGACCAGCAGTGCATTAAACCCAGTGGTCTTCAACGTGGGCGCAATTGCTCCCAGGGGGCGATTATATGCGCTGTGGGGTTGATTTTGTGATTTACGAGATTTGGGGGGCGATTTCTGCAGGTTAAAGCGTACTAAATATTTGATTTGATTCCAAAAAAACAATTTTTGTTACTTTGGAGTCAAAACATTTAATGCACGTTCGACTCCATGTTTCGTAACAAAGTTTATAGAGCACAACATATCGGACTGGTGACTTAAAAATCAAACTAACATCATTTTTTGCAACGATTCACTGCACCAACTATCCAAGACAACTGAGAATGTCACTGGTTGGGAATCAAGCATTTCGGTTCTCACCAAGATTATGAATGTGTGCATTGTGTGGTATTTCGTTGTGTCTAATATTTAAAATGAGATAAAAAAATGGAGAAATCGTTGTACTGAATAGTTTGCTAACCCAATCGTTGCATGACCAACGTCACAAAAAGCACAGCAAGCAATACTGTTACATTTGTCAGCATATATACATCATCACTTAGGATTTTGAACGTTTCTTGTATCGTATGCATTAATTAGCTTAATTATACTGATATTGATATTAGTTGAAAGCAATCAACACTGATATAGTTATCGAAAAATACCCAATCGGCCAAACTCCAATTTTCAAAGATAAAAAATTTCAGCTTGTTTGAAGATACTGAAAATGGCCCAAAAATCACAACACTGCTGCCATTAAATCATCGCATCGACTTTCGCGGCGATAGCGAACATTGATTGCAAGTTGCCGTCAAGTTTAGCCTAATTATTTTTCGTCGTGAGTTGTCACAAATCCCTCCAACCCTATGTGTTATTATTTACAAAATTGCCTCGAAACAAGTCCTCATGGTTTTCGGTAAAGCATTGCCAAACCATTGTTTGGTAGGCAAAAAATGTCACATTCCGTTATCGTGTGTTTTATAATCTTTGGTGAGTATCTTGAGTAAAACAATGTACCTAAGTGTGTTTTGTTGCAAAAATACTGGAAATATGGCTGTTGCGAGACGATTTCTGTAGAAGTTAATGGCTAGTGGAACTAATTACAGCTAGCCGTAAGTTATACATGGTGCTTATCGTGTTTTCAGTCAGTTCGAGTGTTTTGCTCTATTACGGATATAGGTGTACTGTGTTCATCTGACGTATGACAAAATATAACAACAGTATACTAGGAAAGGAGTAACTTAGACCGGCGAGTAAATCCAAACACCCTATCTTGTTTAAACGAAGGAGTCCAAAAATCCTTTTCGCCACCTGTTGTTTGTAATTTCCTGTGACATCATTCTGTTGTGGAAATTACGCCGTAAGTTAAATTGCGAAGAAGGTTACTGGGTGTAATACGTTTTCGCCAGTTAGCTAGCGCAAGCGAATGGATTCCACCAGCCAGGAACGTCTTATTGACATTCAAAGTGACGATGAAACCCATGTTGTATTTCATACACACTAATGGTAAATTTTTGGGATCAAGTGCAATGAGAGTTATCCAGAGTTTTGGGAATAAGCGTAGCTATGACTACTGGCATTTCCAACGACGTTTTCCGCTGAGCAAGGTTTCTGCCAAGCAGCCTACTGCATATGCGCAACAAATACCGCAGTTTCCTTGACATGAACAATACCTGGGAAACACCATGCCACTTAAACTGAGCAACGTGCAAGCTGTTTTGAAAAAACTAGCCGATAAACACCAACCGTAAGGTTCGCATTAGCTGGAACCAGCTGTTATTTTGGAAATGATAACATTTATTCTACAAATGTATTTACATTCGTGTTGTGTTAAACAGATGCCCATTCATATTTCATTGGCAGTGAATTATTTCCAAATTAAAATAATGTTTTCAGACAGCGCAAAAACTACCGGTAGGGGCGCGATTTCTAAGTAAAGTTTCTGTAAGGGAGCGATTTTACAAAAAGGTTGAAGATCATTGATTAAACCGGATCAATCCCACTTAACTCAGGCATAAACCCCTAGTAGACTGTCCCGATAGGAATAAAACCATACAGTTAAAGCTTTCCTAAGGCGGGGTGTGCAACACTGGCCACAGTCGCGATTTGTGGACGGACGCTGGTGTGGCAACTGCTGAAGTGGTAACTATAAGAGCGATATATGGATGAATGTTCTCGTGGAAACGGTCAAGTGTTGTTGTTGACCAGCTAAAGACAGATAAGGCGATATAACGCCCTTTGCATAACCTCTCTAGGTCAGTAAGCATTCGAATGAGGAGCTAGCATTCGAGAGATTGAGTCAAATGTTTCGCTGGAAAAAGTTGGTAGCATTCGAGAAAAAAGTTAGCATGCGAGAGAATGAGGCAAATACAGCATTCGAAAGAGGTGCACATTAGCATTCGATGGATTCAGTGTGATTGACTTGTAAGCATTTGATACGAAAGACTTATCATGTAACCTTTCAACATTTTGATATTTTTTTCATTTTCCTACTTTGCAAATTCGGAAATAAAAAACCCTGCAGGAAATATCCATCGGGCTTTATTTTCAATTTTGAAATGCAAGGGTGCCATGAAAAAGGAATTATAAAATTTTACACGCGAACAGTAGTTGTACATGATATAAACAGGTTTCAGAAATGAAAGACGAAATTACTGTATATGCAGATTGTTGCTGTATCTTGTATGCCTATGTCAGTGGTTCCCAACCTTTTTGATCTCGCGACCACATTCGAAAATATTACATACCCGCTCGGCTCCAGCCACTATCTACAACTCTAAAGATGCTCGAATAACAACCGACAAGATAAGAAGCACTATCGTTCCAGGTGTTGGATTCACTGTATTTACGTTCTTATGCAAAAGAAAACAACACGCATGCTATAATCAGTGGGACGACTCAGCTTGCATCTGTGAAACGAGCCTTGAAACGCTTGGGTGTATGTTGGTGAGAACTAATCTCATGTCATTCTCAACGTACAGTCTGTTCCTTGACTTTTGTTTCAATGTGGACAAGGGTTGAAAATCCAGCATCAAAGACAGGGGTGGATATTAGAATTTAAAGGCTTGAGGCAAACTCTCAGAAGGGTGCCCCAAACAGTTGTTGAGGGGCCCGCTTCGGAACATTTGCACAAACGCTAATTGCTGCTCAATTTTGAAAAGCATATGACTTACTTCGCATCTTATTAAAAGTGTCTCTAGAGTGTATGAGTTTTTTTATCATAACAATGCAAAAACCTGTTATTTTCGCTTAGATCTTTCGGTCATAAATCTCGTAATGATATTAAAACTCGCTGAGACAGTATTCACTAGCCCGTCGTTTCGGGCATTATGACCGAATTGACTTATTTGTTTGGTCATTTAGGAAAAAATCGGTCTACGAGTGAAAACAACAGGTAAAAACTAAGGGCGAAACTCTCAAGGGTGCCCGCTGTGTTAGAAATAGGAGGGAACCGAGGTGACCGTCTCTCGTTCGCCTCCCCTAAATCCCACCCGTGCTCAGTGCTCACAGAAGATGGTGGAAAACAATGGAAGCAGACAACGAAAGAGGAGCATAGTTAGGTTTGAGTATGATTGCTCCATAGAACACCAGAACTGCGTCAAAGAATTTTCGGAGAACAAGTCACGTGCTGAGGAATGATTTCGCTGTTGCAAGTACACTCAGACATGAATAACATAACCATTTCATTCAGAAAGTGAATACACGATCGTTACGTCGAGTTCCGATGCCAGGAAATGCGAGAGCATTATCTTCTTTAATCTTTAGGATCCAACAGTTTGTTTCAAGCGTATCAACTGTAAATTACACTATGTTAGGAATTTGCTTTGAACGTTTATGCACATCACTATCACTTTTAAGCCTGCTGTTAAGACCCCGCCATCTGTCA
>Ga0210059_1002308_pt1 | contig 29782 bp, 26 predicted proteins | sample Ectturendosymbi2_FD_188042 | JGI IMG/M metagenome (GOLD analysis project Ga0210059, IMG submission 188042) | Ecteinascidia turbinata endosymbiont from Florida, USA - Sample 2 (SPAdes) (version 2) | ecosystem: Host-associated > Tunicates > Ascidians > Unclassified | place: Key West, Florida...
CTCTTACGAAGATTATCTCCAAAAATGAACTCAATCTCCATGGAATTTGCATCGCGGTCATAATCAAATCAAACTACCGGTATCTTTATAATGGGTGTGCGTGGATCAAGAAAGGGTTATGGCAACCAGAAGAGGATTTCTTTTCTGTCGGGTTTTTCTTTTCCTCTTCGTCTGGAACCTTGCGGTCCATGACAATTAAACGTCATGGCCATTTGTGCCCGACAAGAGTAACTTCTTCACAATTGGCCATTAGTCCCGCAACCTATACATCGGACTGCGACAGCACGTCTAGCGGTCGACACAACCTTCACCATGGAAACATCAATCTCACGAAATTTATAGGGCAACTGACTAGATAACCTCTGTGTTTTTTGGTGCCCCGGCGTTTTTTTCTGTTTTAGCGAATACATTCAGCGCAATTAATTCAGTACCGCCAAATAAATCTATCTATCTATATATATATTTAGGATTTTGTCAGTCATGGGCTTTATCACAGGTTGTATTTCCGGTTTTGTTTAGGATTATAGTCATAAGTTATATTTAAGATTTTTGCAGTCATAGCCAAATCATTCATCGGTTTTCCTGAAGCAAAGGTACGTTTATTAATAAGTGTACCTCAGAGAACCTGATCGCCATCAGATGTCTTCAACAGCATGGTCGAAGGGAATGCCTTGAGATCAAGGGCCTGGCCTGGTCTCAGCATGAGAACACTGATGAACTGGTTGTAGCCACTGCCAAAACGCTCAACGTCAACATCAAAAAGGAAGACATCAGCGTCTCTCACCGGTTGAGCAAGTGCACCTAAAACAACCATGGACCCACCATCATTGTCCATTTTTGTTCCAGCAGATTGTGAGACCTGATATTCAGCAATCGCAGCAAACTACGAGACCATAAGGAGAAGATCTTCATCAGTGAAAGCCTCACCAAGATGAACAGGCCTGGCTTTAACGACTGTCTGAAGTTTAATAAAACCAACAACTTAAAGTTCATCTGGGCTAAGTATGCAGCTACTTTCCTAGGGAAAACTTACGAATCCCCCACCATCTCCATCCGGAATGAAACCGACATGGTAGGACAAACGATTAGATGTTAAATATAGTCATTGAAACTGAGGATGTTTGAGAAAATTTGTGTGAAAATGGATATCATACTTCCTTGCAAAATATGCAGCAAGTCGTGCACAAAATGCTATGACGCTGTTCTCTGTTAAATATGTAAGAAATGATTCTATTTGAATAAGGACTGAGGATGCGTAGTTTTAATTGAAATCGCTTTCCTACTAAAAATGTGCAGGTCGATCACTTGCTTAACACCATTGTGGAGAGTACACACTTAAATATAAATATGTGCAAGTTTGAATCATCGCAAAAGATGAAAGCAGATTGCTGTCGGCTGATTCCTCGAAAGCATACAGAAAACGTAGTGCTATTGCTTGTTTACAACTGCACACAACTAATCACCAGACCTACTAGGATTACAGACCACAGTGCCAGCCTTCTAGACAATATATACACTAGCAATTTCAAAATTCCTCTACAACCAAGAATTCCACTTTCAGATCTGTCTGACCACCTGCCTACTTTTGGCATGATTAAGTTCTCTTATTTGAAACAGAAACAGTTACCCGTAACCCGTAGGCATAATTACAAAAACTTGGATAGATATGCCTTTTTGCATGGACTAACAGATGCCTTAGACATGCTACCAGTAAACAATGGAAACCCGTGTCAGGTTGTAAATAACCTACACTCCATATTTTAGTGATACAATGCAAATGCATGCACCACTGCAATCACTATCAAGAAACAGAAGGAAACTCCTCAACAAACCATGGATCACACAAGCGTTATACAAATATATAGTTAAAAAAAAATGAAATGGACCAAAGTTTAGTAAAAATGGTATTGAAAACAAAGTCAAGTTTGCATATTGCAAAAGACATAGAAAATAACTAACACACTTATTGGAAATGTCAAAACAAGAATGTTATCAATCCCAGATTTTATTTGCAAATATTGTCAGTGCAAAAACATGGAAACTCATAAACACACTGTTTCCAGGAAGAACCAACGTTACTTTCGCCTCTTCCAATCTAACCCTTTCCATAACTGGAGAATCCATGCAAAACCCTACAGATATGGCAAATATCCTAAATGATCGCTGTTGAAAAAATGCCACCAGCAAAATGACACACCCAGCAAAACTGAACTGCCTGTCCTCTGTATTTACATGAAACATCAGCTGAAGAAATAATGCACATCATAGACACCATTTCAGAGAAAAAGATTACTCGTCAGAATGACATCCCTGTGAAAATCCTAAAATTATGCTGTGAAAGACTATCTTCATTCTTGGCAAAACTATTCAATAATTTCATAAACCAAGTTATATATCCACGTGTGCCCAGGTTACTCCTATCCATAAAGGTGGGCCGGAAAATGCGTTCACCAAATATCGTCCTCTATCAGTGCTGTCACCCTTAAACAAGATACTTGAAAAACTACTCTTTGATAGTTTAAAATAAATCATCATGTAGAATGCAAGAACATGCTATCAAAACATCAATATGGTTTCAGAGCTAGAGTATCAATAACATTTGCAATTTATGACATAGCTGAGTGCATGTCCGAAAACCTGGACCAAAAAAAAACAACTTGCGCAATTTTCCTTGACCTTTCAAAACCTTTTGATACTGTCGACCATTCTGTGCTGCTGTGGAAGTTGGAACTTACTATGGCATTCGAGGACTCCCACTGCAACTTATCTCCCCTACTCTTTTCACTCTATATAACGACTTACCAAAAGCATCAAACTTCACAACCACACCATTTGCTGATAATACCTGTCTAAAATCGGCAAACAAGAATACTGATATTTTGAAGAAGATGGTTGACTACGAAATTAATAAAGTTGACTGTTAGATGCGAAAGAATAAGCTATCACTAAAATATAGTAAAACCGTCTATATGATTTTGAAATCAGACAAGAAGCAGAGTTTCTCATTTAGAGAACAAGTTGATAGCAACTCGACAGTAGAGTCAACTCAACAAAATATGTTGGAATGCATTAGATATAATCTAAATTGGGATACACACCTTGCAAAGCTTGAAATCACGCTTCCCTGCTATTGAGACATCATATACAGAATTCGAAACTACTTGAGCACAAATGCACTTAAGATGATATATTTCAGTCTTGTATACTCCCATCTACAGTATGATCCAAGTTTCTTGCGACACAGCAGCGAAAACCAATCTACACATATTAAAAACCATCCATCATAGAATCAAGTTAAGACCATTAGCCGAAGCTCTTACTAATGCCATGAACTGTAACAACTCTTTACGGCCAATTAATTTTATTGAACCTGGATGACATATATCAGTTAGAAGTTGCTAAACGTGTGCACAACTTCCACAGCAACAGAAATCGTCTCTTTGCTACGGTTAGTTCTGTGCATGCCCACCAAACCAGAAGTTCTACCTATGGCCAATATTTCTGTCACCAGATTGCTCTCAATTTGGAAAAAGATCAGTCAGGTTCAACCCTTTAACTAGCGCGTGCGCCACGTTTTTGCAGAACTTTGCACCAACATAACTCACCATCCAACTGAGCTAGCGAGCTGTTCAAACCCTCTAAAGATGCAGCAAGTCTGGTAGTTTCGATTAAAAAAATTTGAAAGTTTTGGATTGGAGTCTTTTTGTGGGTAACGTCACGAAGAGTTATGATAACCGGAAGAGGATTACTTTTTGTCTTGTTTTTCTCTTGTTGTTCGTCTGGAAACTTGTGGTCCATGAAAACTAAACGTGATAGCCATTTGTACTGCTGCAACGTCTCCGTTGGCGTTGCGGTGAATGTGCGATTCACCACGAACGGGATGTGCGTGAAGAACAACACCCACACATATGGGGCGCGAACTAGCAACAACAAAGTGATCTTGTCGGGTGATCTCTGTTGTCGCTTGCTGCCACAGTGTGAAGTTTTGCGCATTTGCCGCTCAGGCTTTCCGCTCGCAACTTACAGGTCGCGACAGCGCACGACAAGAGTAAACTCTTTAGAGTTCGGTCATTAATCCCGCAACTTGTACATCGGACTGCGACAGCACGTCTTGCGGTCGACACAACCTTTCATTATGAAAGTCTTGTCCATCTCAACTAATTTATGGGGCACCTGACTTTACAACCTCTGTGTTTCTTAGGTACACGGCGTTTGCTGTTTTAGAGAGTACATCTGGCGCAGTTATCTCCGTACCTCCAAATAAATCTATCTATCTATGTAGGTTTAGCACAGAAAAACATCAAAGACCAGTTTGTCACATGTAAACCACTTCAACACTGTTTATGGCCAAATGTTCTTTGAATTGCTCTATACAAACGTTTTGTAATTTCGTCTGAAAGTTATCTAAACGTCAAGTAAGCATAAACCTAAGTTTATTCTCTGATTCTGATAACTAGTCTCCACACGTGAGATAAGCAAGGAGCCTATGGACAAATTTTAACAACAGCGATTTCACGTAGCACTATGCGCACCGTCAGTCATTCAAAGCGTTGTCAGACTGCGTAGGCAAGACTGCATTCGTAGCATTGGCAATCAAACTCTTACGTGCGCCTTTAAAAACCCAGTGACGGATGTTAGCAACATTGCCAGGACGCTTTCGTTGAAAAAAGGCAAAACACGTCAACGAACAGCGCAAAAGATAGCAAAAATTATTTCACATGGGGAAGGATTTCGTTTTCGAATATTAATATGTGCGTGAAGCAGGCAAAGCATAGCCAGAGATATTAGGGAGGAGGAACCAACAACCAAATCGCAACATTTAAATCTCTAATGCTCCTTGTTTTAAATCATCATTAAACAAATACATCTGCCTGGCGTTTCTTCGAAACAAGTGTGATTTAAGCCGGTAAAAGAAAAGTATGTTTTGAATAAATTAACGAATTTCCAAGTTTCAAAAGAAGTGTCAGCAGACCGCAACCTTTTCAAAAAATGTAACCCTATTAAATTCCTACTATACAGGCCATTAACGTTAAACAACGATAAACACTTACGGTACTATCGAGGGGTGCCCGACGAGACAACCTGTTTTAACAGTTTTTTTCGGTGTCCCAGCGCCTTAACTTTAAATTGCATGAAATTGTTTACTGTTTGCGCCAATGAACTCAATTCAACCAATTTGTCGAAATTTAAACAAAGGAAAGGAACACTTTAGGCCATAGACATAGCAATATGCAAAAAAACTCGCATTGCAGAACCACTTGTCAAATTGCCGATGATCAGCGAATGGCCGCTGTCCAATGCTCTTTTGCGCCCAGCGAACCTTGGGACTTGTAGCAACCATGGTGAACACTATAGCATAGTCAAAACGGAAAGCGCGACCTCTGCACCCAATAGGAAGGCCAAAACGATTCAACGTCTGGCTAGTGCAACTATTGTGTCTATGCGGCTATCTGTTTCATTATTGAAGAGTAATGTGGGACAAACGAAGTACAAGCGATTTAATAGGTGGCCGTTCATGGGAATAGTTGGCAAAATCCACAGAAAGGGAAGGGTGCTTTAATCAGACGTCGCATCATGATGAAACCGACTCTAAGCGCAGTAATATCCGTCCTCCACACAACAACTAGTTTGTGATATTCATGGAAGGACGACATGGGGAATATAATGATTGGTGTGGAGATATTTACGATGCATCGAATAAAAGTTCAAATCAACTTGGTATACCGAAGGATCCTGTAATTCCACTCGAGTTGTGTGTTGTTTCTATTTTTTTGAGGACCTTTGATTTCATTCTTCGCGTGTTTTCACAAAACGCTTTTGTGATCGCTCTTTCAATAGCAGCGCTTAAGTAGCTCCTAGATTAATGAAAACATTGCTGCGTTTGCTTCCTAGCTTTGTCAAAACATTGACCGCACTGATGTTCAGTGTGTAGATTTTCAACCAATCTGTTTTATTTCGTTCCTTTCTGTTGCAAGCAGAGCTTCTTTTTTCTAAATATCAATTGACTGGTGATAATGCAAATATATTAAAACAACCTAGTGGCACAGTGATGACGAAACTAGAAAGACAACATAAATGGCAGCCTCACTCTGAGGACTGCAATTCCGATGTTCCTACGTTGCCTAGAAAGAAGTAGCCTCCAAACTTCCTTGAACTTCATACTCTTCTCTTGTGCACTTTGAAAAGCAAGCAGCAGCTAATATTCAACAAATACAACAGTAAACACTGAAAGAGCAGTTTCTGTGGAGCAGCAAAATTGAAAAAAACAGTGACGGAAAATGAAACAGAAGAGAAGAAGACATGCAGGTTAAAACAAAGCAATACACTGTACAGTGGTGCCAACATACTGTACAACGAAAGAATTTTAAAGAATGAAGTAGCACGTCCGACCGACATCAAGTACCTGCAAATAATAGAAGCAAAATATAGTAAATCATTGCTGCTAACGACGTCTGAAAATGATAAATCAGAAATGTCTTTGCAACTTGCCTGGGCTTCTCTCATCACTTGCACCACCTAGGTCTATACCCCCACGTCTCAAACGCCATTGACGTTGCTCGAATAAACGTGGTTGGTTGAACTGCGGTGAACGTTGAAACGCTGCAGGCACATCCTCAGCTCCACCTGAATTGCCTCTGTCAGACGAACTGTACCCAACGTTCAGAAGCCTTATCAGGAAATCCATATTGTGGTCGGTAGAAATACATAGGCGAACGTTGGCGACGAGCATCAGGAATATGTTGATACATATACCTAGTGTCGCCGAAACGATTAAACTGGAGAAGACAAAAAACGAAGACAAATTAAAAAGCTTTCTGGTTATGAAAGCCACGACTGGCAAAAACTTCATTTGGTCATGCGCTAACATAAAGTGGAACTTACAGTATCACGGCAGGAAATTTTGTCTTTCTGATTACATCTGAAATGGTATATCCCAGAAACGTCGGACAACAAAGGAGGATAATCACCAACATGATTATAACACATAATTTTAAGAATTGGACGAAAGAAAACATTAATTATGATTAAGGAAACACCAAGACACCTGCAAAAACATTAAAATAATTATTAACTTGAAATATTTTGACCATAATGCGATGCAAAATGATAGCAGTGAAAGAGAGAAATAATTTTTTTCTTCTAGAGAGGCTCAGGGAACAAAATAATCGTTTCATGGTTTTGGTTGATCGAACCAAAGCGTTTGATACGTCAACAGGAATCTCCTGTGAAAAAACGTTTCAAAGTGCGCTGTGGTCCCGAACTCACTGCCATCCTAAAATACTGCTGTGTAGTCATCCCATGTCTGCGTGAGTTGTTGCTGGAGTCCTGGTCTCTGAGCCTTGTCAAAGTTGACGTCAAGCATGACTGCTTTCTGGTTCTTGTCATTTTCATCATTAAGTGGCAGTCCTTGCCATCAACTACAGGGTGAACGGCAGCGTGTTTGACCTCGGCAGGCTTCTCACCAAGTCCAGCACCACTACTGTGTTCGATCTCTAATTTGCGGACGATGTTGCTCTTCCTTCGTTGAATGCTCATGGCCTGCAATGCAACCTAAGTACCATGAAGGATTCATACTGCAGCGCCAGGCTAATAGTTAAAGCCCGTAAGACTGTAGTAATGTGCCAACCATCGTCAGTATACCTTCACATACATCAAAACATCGTCCTGATCGCAGTGGCGTAACGGACGGGTAGGGGGCGATCTACCCCCTCGGCAAGCTGAATGTAAAAAGTGGGCCCCCTTATTCTTACATTTTGACATTTAGTATTATTTTGGTTTTCAGTAGGTTGTTTTTTTGCCTTTTTCGGGGTGATTTCGTTTTTTTTTTAGCTACTATAGGCATCCACGACATCCGGATTCACTATCACTTCAATTTTTTCTTGGTGTTGGCTAGTGTTCCCCCTACCGTAGCCAGTTGGCCTTGTTCAGCTACGTTTTGCCCCCCCCCCCGACTCAAACCTGTAGTTATGCCACTGCCCAGGTGGAGATGATCCCATCTTTCAGTGGATCAGTTTATTTTGCTATGAAAACAAGGCTAACGCTGACTTAATCATTTGCATATTTACCCTACTGTAAGTTAGGGATTACCCTATCAGATGTGAATGGATCCTCGGTATTACCTTGAAGGACCGAGTCCCGCATGTCCAGATCTTGCGGAGTGCCTGCTTTCGCCGCATTGAGGTATTTGTGGTGCAGCACCAGATCTGCCAGATCGATCACGTGGTAAGAATGCCGCAAAACCGTCGTCGACTACTCCAGGTTCATTATGAACATGCCGTTAGTTTGACGTTCGCAAGGTGGGCAGAATAAGAAACGATTCAAGGACCGTCTGCAGACCACCATAAAGACTCACTACATCCCACCACGGCATTGACCCCTCATCCACATCCAGGAAGGTATGGCGCGCAACTTGTCACCAGGCGGTCGTGAATTTTGAACTCAACCGCACTTCAGCCTTTGATGAGCGCTGTCAACGAAAACATGAACGACATCAAGCAACCTTTTTCACCCAGCTCTGGAATTCTATGTCCCACTTTTGGACGAAGATATGCATCGACTGCAGTCTCCTTTCCCAGCAACGTCACGTGCACGTAATATCACGCAGCACTCAAATTCTGTAGGAAGAGATATCTCCATTAAACACGATTGACTTCCAAAACGAACAGCGCTGCGAATGGCTTCGAACAAGGACACCTCCAAGAGGGTCTAACCACAACACCATCTACCGGGACTCTTCACAAGGATTTGTGTTAAAAACTGGTATCAACATGCACAGTTGTCCCCACGATGGCAACTACCTATATTATTTGTAGGACAGGTAACTGGACTTGGTTATGCATTAAATTTAATTTAATAATTGCAAGGATCTCCCATATAGCTGAATGCTCCTCAGTGAATAGGTCAATCATATACTCGTGTTAAGATAGCCACGTGTACCTCAAAAAACGTTTGCAACCAGAAGCAAGTATTTATTACAAAACACGGCGCAAACAAAGTCACACTGAACACATGCAAATGGGCTAACTTGAGTAAAACCAGTAAAGAGAGACGAATATCATGCAAAAGGTGCAAAACTGCCATAGCAGTGGTTCCAAACGTAGACTGATTCCAGTTAAAACAAAGCTGGCAATGCACTACTTATCATCGTTTTTAAAGGTGGTGAAAGTGTGACATCTTGTGCAAGACAGAGGCTTAAGGAATGGCCGCAGTAGAATTTGACGGTACGGTCGACTCTCAACATCTGCAAAGACACGAAATAAAAACACACACTGAAATAATAATAGGAACATATCCCACCTAACTTGCCTGGGTTGCTTTCATTACCTGAGGCCCTGATAGCGCACTGTACGTTCTGCTGCACTCCCGGCGCGTCCAACTCTGCTATAGTCGGCTTCGGTGGTTGAACTGCGCTGAACATTTGACGAAGGCGCTTCATTCGCAGCTCCACCTGAGTTGCTCGGGTTGCCTTCGTTTGATGACACTCCCTGAACCGCTACCGACACATTCCCACTTCTACCCACCTCGGGCAGATTGCTTTCCGGAGGTAATCGGCGTTGAAGGCGCTGCAACTCTGTGTTCAAGTTCATTGCGGCTTGCACGCACTTTGCACGCATGATGCGGATTGACATCAGGGCAATGACAGTCGCGATGGCAATGGTCAACGCGATGAACGGACTGGGGAAAAAGACAGGAAGTAAGCAAGTCCAAAGGAAAGCACTCATGAAGAACAAAGACAACACGCCTAGTCTCCACCACACTGATTTTACAAACTTCCGAAGTGACATAACTGATACTTACAACATGACGACAAGAGGCTCAATCACAATCAATGCGTCTGAAAGTTTCAAATCCAGAAGTTTCGGGCAAAGCGATAATACGGTGAATGCCAACAATATTTCACTTATTATCGTGAACATGTTTTCAAGGAAAACTTCACCTTTTGCACAGATAACTGCAAAACAAAACTATTTTTGAAGCATGTTTCATGTACAAGAGTGTGAAAATAATTTGTGGCTGTGAAAAAGCAACTCCTCGCTGTGGATTAAATAATTATTACAGTTCCACGTCCTTCAAACGCAAAACCCATTGCAGCTGCTAGCAAAACCTAGTAAGTCACAAAAAGGTTTTTGAATCTTTTCTCAGTCGTCTACATTGTCAACCCATGACGGTTGGAGTCAAAATCACTAGCACTTTGAATTGTTTCTGCTAACGATGACTTCTACGTTCTTCCTCACCTCTTGAGTAGTTCGACTTTTAAGTTCTTCCTCACCTCTTGAGTAGTTAATCAATCAAGAAAAAACGACATGCTTCACAGAAGATGGAATCTACGCTTTGAAATTAGTGCTGGCGTTGTTGCTGCAAGCCAGATAGTTTTGATTTCAAATCTTTTCTGGACGAACTTAACTTTGAAAACTGTCTAAAAGATTTACCTCAAGGTTTCTCTGCGTATTGATTCCTTACAAACACTTTTATTTCCTCCCCAGCATAAGTCACAGAAAGAAATGTGCTGAGGTGAGAACCACAAAAAATGAAGAGTGATAAATAGAGCTTCAAATCCAGCATTGCTTCTTGTATTCCAATAAATGATCTGTTAGATCATTTGCCGCATTTTGTAGCTAAATACAAAGTTAGAAAACAGCATGGCCTCAATGTAGACGATCTTTTGCTGACTTAAAATCTCAGTTAAATTCCAAATTATGTACTGATCAGTGATCAGCTTACTCCTGTGAAATTGCAATTTTGAGTTACACCATGGAGTGTTTCGTGCCGTGTTAGAGGACCATGTCCCTTTACTTAAAATCCTTCACGAAAACAACAGCAATTATCCAAAAAGTCATGGGTGTCTGCTGATATTTTTAAAATAAGGGGAGAAACTAAATGTTTCATAAAGTTTATAACAAAAAGCAAACACATGCCTACACTTTTTATAAATAATTAAGAAATAGTCTTTATGGGAAATTAACAGTTAAATACAATTACTATAACAAAATACTCAGTTTTCATAAAATCAGTTCAAAAAATTAGGCAGAATCTTAGGCATATAAAAACTTCAAATGCAAAGCAAACAAAGTTCCACAAAATACAATGAATTGTCAAAGACACTTTTTGTATGAATCTTTAAATATTGCAAAGGAATTTGATAATTATTTTAGTGACATTGGTTCTAAAATGGCTGAAAAACGCCTGCTCCAAATTGTGTACCTGAGCATACCGTTAGCGCACATGTGCGTCTTTCTATCTGCATGAAATGTATGATGAAGAAGTACTACGTTTAACAGAGAATTTCTCAGAAGGTAAAGCTATAAATGAAAATGTAATACCAACTAGGATCAGTAAGGTGCCTCTGTTAGTCCCAGAGCCAATTCTTTCACGCATCTTTAATGAGTACATTAATGAAGGTTCTTATCCTGATTGCCTAATAGTGGCCCACGATATACCTATGTATAAATCTGGAAACCAAAATATTTGCATTGTTCGTCGGACAATATCTATTTCACTGAGGTAAAATAAAATTTTTGAAAGGATTCTATATGATAGAGTGTTCTATCATATACAAGAGTATAAGTTATGATCCAAATATCAATATGGTTTCAGGTCTAAATTTTCAACTTGAAAGTATTTGCTCTAATCTGTTGAGCAATGCTGACAACGGATATTCTTGCTCCATATTTCTTGATTTGTTATAGGCATTTAATACCGTTAAATAAAAACCTTCTATTTGATAATTTTCATCAATACCTTTGGTATTACAGGAAATTGCCTTACAACGTTTTCGAAGCTATTTGTCCAATCACAAGCAATTTATAAGAATAGAAAACGTGCAACCGGGCTTAGTAAATAGTTCAAACAGCATACCTCAAGGGTCTGTCCTGGGACCCGCTTTGATTTGTCATGTACAATAGCGACTTTCCTCTATCCGTCTTTATGTTATGCTCTAATACATGCTGAAGATATGTATCTTTGTCTGTCTGATGAAAATCTTGACCATCCTGCGCGGGTTGTTTTCGTCCCTTCCCACACACGCAAAATTTAAACCCGCCCCGCTCACGCAGGGATTTGAGAAATCCTTCCCTGCACCCACAGACTTCTAAGCCGTGCCGCGCCCGCCCCACCCCGTCCCAAACCTGCACCTGTCACTGTGTGTCTGAAAACCATTAAAAACTCATGCAACGTGTTTCATCGATTGTGGCAACTGACCAGTGGTTCATTTCAAAGTCAGCACCTCGTGAAAAACACTGTAAGTAAAAATGGCGAACCTCATAGGCACCTTGAGCGCTTCGTTCTTAGCTTTAAGAGCACTGTTAAAAAAGAGTTGATTGTCTACCTGCGGACTCTTTAAATTTGCTCCCTTTCTGTTTATGACATACCCAGCCATACTGCACACTCATTGAATATCAGCGGTAATTGCCATCACGAAGAACGTGTGTATTTCTTGCAAGACCACCAAGAGCTGGAAACTCCAACGTGTGGTCTCGCCATGGAGAACATCGCTTTGCCCCTGTGCGACAAGCTCTCTGTAGCTTTAAATTTCTTGCTCATGTCACGTGCACATGCACTGGGTCAACATTCAGTTACCCGCACAAATAATTTCTTATCCCGCGCCCGCCCCGCACCATGTTCAACCTGCGACCGCACGCATAGTTCTGCGGATTAACCCACCCCGCGAAGACTCGAGCATAGATAGAACTAAATAAAGTGGAAAACAGGCTGCGTTTAATGAAATTGTATTTAAATCACTCCAAATCATAATTTATGTTCACAAAATCTTTGAAAAATAACATAACAAAATCTGAAACTTCTTATTTCCAAATAAAAGTTTATTAATGGCAATTACTTTCAAAGAAAGACATGTGCAAAATATTTACAAGTTTTGATAAACAGGTCGTTAGTTTGGCTTTATAGGTGCACGTGAGACGACCAAACTAGTTACCTAAAAAGTTTAGACGTTTTGCAACCATTATTAGAAGTATTACACAATAACACACGAATTACTGCTTATACGTATTTCGGATGTCATATTACGCCTTTGTACATATCTCAATTTTCTGGAACTTCACGATCTCTCTCTCCTAAACTGATGCACACACTTCAACATGACATGTTGCCAACATCAGACTTGTTTCAGAAAATGGTTGATGTTCATTTTCATCAAACCGAGTACCCACCTAATCAATTTTTTAGGCAATAAGCTTCAACAAACGTAGGTAAAGACATTTTTTCATCTCGGAGCGACTCTTCAGGCAATCGTAGAACACTCAAAACAATTCTCATGATGCATTCCCGAAACAATACCAAGAATTTTGGTATTGTAATATGAATAAATGGTTTTTTACTAACTGATACATCGTGTTTAATTTTTAGAAAATATGCGTTTGCTTTGTCTTGTCGTTTACAATTGTTTGGCATGCATTTGTTTGCTTGAATGGTTTATTGCAGTGTTTTTTAACCAGAGGGGCCGCGCACCCCTAGGGGGGGCGTCAATAAATTAAGGGGGGTTTGAGCCTTTATGCGCTCTGCAGCAGGGAAAGTTTAATCGATAAATTAACCAATAAATGCATTTGCCCATATAACTTGCTTATTGTCAGGGGGGCTTGAAACCAAGGACAATCACTTAAAGGTCATGGTAGTGAAAAGGTTAAGCACCACTGGTTTATAGCATGGCGTTTGACATACAAAAGGTAACTGAACTGGTCTTTGTATCAGGTCCTTTTCACGGTAATGTTTTTATTTTTACTGAAACATTTTATTCTGTTACTTCTCGATATCCGAAAGGTTTTTCGGTACTCTGGCTGCAAACGCACTTCGTTGTAAAATATTTGGCTGTCTTTATCTACTTTACAATGTACCAGTCGTCAGTATCTCTGATCAGGAGCCAGATGCAATATTGCATTTCAATTGTGGTGCTTTGGAGCAACCGAAGCAGCTTGCGAAAGTAGTGTTGCAGTTTGTGGCGAAGGCTGGAGAGTTGGAAAGCAGGAATGGTGATGTTTCCTCCGTGAATCGGATGTTTCTACCATTCTATACATAATATTGCGACACATCAATTTTACAAAGCGGCAAATCGCAATCTTGAAATGGCATTGAAATCACTCCCAACTAAACACAACTTGTTATTCATTTTAATTTGTGAAGAAACTATCCTTGCTTCCGAACGTCACACTTCGAACTCTCCACAAACACCAGTCCGGTAACGGTTGCCGTCACTTGAGAAGCAGATCTTTTACTATAATCAATCACGATTAAAAGCGATGGTTTATTGTCAGAGTCTTACCAACTTTATTTTGTTACACACTACATGCTAAGGCCCCTTATTTTGGTGCGTATAACCCTGTTGGTGTTGGAAATATGAAATATAAAACCGCTCTCGGCAAAATACTTTGTCGACGACACTGTCAATATAAAATACCCTTCTATACTACTGTTCAACTGAACCTTTCAAGCTATCTGGAAAACAGCACCAATAGTGATACACTATTACATTGCTCCCTCGTGCACTTCAAAACGCAGAACACTGTACCGCTTGCAAGCAACAGCGATTATAACAAGCAGGGTTGCCATGACGCGATATTGAAAGTATTAAGTTGTGAAACCTGTCAAAACCTCGAAACAAATATTGAATTTCGCTGGAAGACACGATACATAAGTTACTGAAAAGTACGGAAATTCCAAACTCAGCCATGTTTATTTTAATTTTGTTCTTAACCGCTGACGACAACTTTACAGATGTTTTTTGCATTGTGTTCCATGAATAAAAATTTTAGAAAATTTATGATTAAGTGATGGTATCAAATTTTTTTCATTTAGTATTGAAAAGGTATTGAAAAAAGAAAGTATGGAAAATACTTCTTGAAAATGTGTGGAAACTCTGAAAAAATCCCGACAGTAATGCTAAATACTAACACTAAAAAACTCGGCGCACCAAACTTGAGTAAAACCAGTTTGAAGAAATAGTCACTGTTAGGCAAAACGTGTCATGGCATTTACTTGCGCTAGCAGTAAACGTAGGCTGGAATCTTACCACAAGGAACTTAACAATGCACAACTTCACACAGGGGAATGAAGTGAAACTTCCGACATTAATACATGGAAAAAATAAACGGCAAAATATATTGAAGAACAAGACGCTGGTAACAACTGATGTGGAGTATCAAAGTCGTATCCACCTAACTTGCCTGGGCTGCTCACTGATTTTGCCGCACTGAACTTTTTGCTGCTCTCCCGACACCTTCCCCTTTGCCGCCTTCATTGGTTGAAGTGCATTAAACGTTCGACAAAACCTTTTTCATTCTCAGTTCCACCTGAGTTGCCCGGGTTGCCTTCGTTTGATGACACTCCCTGAACCGCTAACGGCACATTCCCACTTCCATCCACCTCGGGCAGATTGCTTTCCGGAGGTAATCGGCGTTGAATGCGTTGCAATCCTACGCGGTTGGTAGGCATAAAGGCGAAAGCGATGTGAATTGACATCAGGACGATGACAGTAACAATGGCCATGACCAGCACGATGATCGGACTGTGGAAAAAGAAAGCGAAGTCTAAGGAAAACCACTCATAAAAAGAGAAAAATCTACCCTTCTGCTTTTTATAAATAAAAATCCAAAAGAATATTCTATAAGCTTACGAGCTGACTCAAGTGATAACTTACAGAACGAAGACAATAGGTTCGATCATTTCGAGCGCGTCTGAAAGCGCAGCATCCAGAAGTTTCGGACACAACAACAAAAGCATGAATGCCAATACGAAGTCGAGTACATGCGAATTCATGCTTTCAAGAGAAAAGTCCAACTATTGCACAGACAGCTGCGAAACAAAATCGTTTTTATGGACGGCAATGTGAAACAAAACTGTAACTGCGAAGCGAAACAGCAGCTCTACGCTGAAGCTTAAATTAACACTACAGTTATACTTCTCCAAAACGCAAAATCCGCTGCAGCCTCTAAATCTGATAAATTCAGCAATAAACGCCCATTGCATCGTTTCTCGGTCGTTACCAGATGTAAATATTGTCAACCAGGTGCGACTTGAGACAAATCACTACACGTTTGAATTGTGTCTGGGAACGACAATGACTTCTAAGTTCTTCTTCACCTCTGCGCAGTCAATCAATCAGGAAAACATGAAACGCTTCACAGAAGATGGAATCTACTCTACGTTTTCAAATTAGTGCTGGCGTTGTTGCCGCCAGCCAGATAGTTTTGATTTCAAATAGTTTCCGGACAAACTTTGAAAACTGTCTGAAACAGTGGCTCCCAAGGTTTTTCCTCCGTGTTGATTCCTTACAAAAACTCAATTTCCTCCTAACATATATCATAAAAAGGAAAATTGCTGAGGTGAGAATCACAAAAAATATGAAGTGCAATAAATATAGGTTAAAAGCAAGAGACCAAAATGCTGGCGAAGCTTTTATGCTGTACAACATCATAAGAAAGGGTTTGACGAAAGTTCGCAGTGCAACGTTGATGAAAACAAACACATTTTTCTTCTATAAGGTCCCATGCACATAATTGTAACTGCGCAAAGACGAATCGATAAATCTCCATAACGCCTTCGCACTAACGCACAAAGCAGTGCAACTCTCTCAGTTATGATCATACATAATTGAACAAGTTTACCAAGCAAACTCACAATTAAAAAACTGTGAAAACATTCATTCAATTTTAGTGAGAATCCGGTTCCTCATGTTGACTAATTATCATATTCTACGAGAAAAACATGTTAATGTTGCTGAAGCACTGTGCGCCCTCTAAGGTTTAACTCGTTTTATGCTCAAAATGTCTGAGGCAGCAACCTCAACAATCGACATCGAGACTCAAGATCGGAAAAGTTTTCGATTTCGCCAGCATTTCCCACCATAAACTTGTCACAAAAAGTCATCCACAATTCGTAAGTTCTATTTCGTCGAATTGCAGTCATTTTTATCAAATTATATTTGCTTTTCCTTCATCATAAAATCAAGTTAACAACAAAAATTTTGAACCGCTGAAGATTTTCAGTGGCAATGTGATACGTCACACAAAGCCCCACACGAAGAACTCGTGACCAAGACATGCATAGTTTGTGACCGAGACTAAGACTCGCAAAACTGCGTCTAGAAATCAAGTCTGAAGGCGCGATCACCGATAAGCGTGTAGTTGGATATGGCAGAAGTGTTCGCTCGGCCATCGTTGGACAAACAATTTGGCGCAACTGGCAGTGACTTAGAGCTTTTCATTCTTTTGCAACAGAGAAAACTTTCAGCAAAAGTGCCGAACAATAAAATGTTTCATATTTCTATCTCGAAACGTGCTGAAGGGTGTTGTAAAGAGCTAATACCAAGATTTTTAAATTTATTCAACACTTTCAAACTACTGTAATCAGCAACGCCTTATCTGAAACACCGAAGATTGCAATATAAATTGTTACCACAGCACACCAACAAGTTCATAGCTCTCCATGTTTCTCTGCAATATCAGCATTTACATGAAATAGTTGAAATCAGTTTGTCATTACAACTCAAGATAACTTCGTGCAAAAAAGGTTCCCAGCGTAGAATGCAGTATTAGGTAATAGCAATTAGCTGCTAGCAGGCAAATCAAAAAAAGTAGAAAAAAATTAACAGGTTTGCCAAAAACATCCGACCTTGTCTAAGTGCAAAGAAGAAATATTAATCGATATTTATGCTTTGCACTGATTCTACTGCAAGTGTACTCATGCGGCAATTCCTACACTTGGGATAGGCTGTGTTTTTCATCAAGTTTCCTGAGGGCATATTGTGGACATTTTCGATCCCGCTTTGCCATAACCAACCTTAATGACTCCGTTTTTAAAAATCGTAAAAATGACGTCGTCTTTAACACGTGTGCTGTTGCGATCGGAAAGCCCGAGCGGCATGTGCGCAAAGCTTCACATTGTGGCAGCAAGCAATAATAGAGTTCATTCGACGAGATCGCTCTATTATTGCATGTTCGCGTCACAGATATATGGTGTTGTTCTTCGAGCACATTCCGTTCGTGGTGAACTGCGCATCCAACGCAACACCAACGAAAACGCTGCAACGATATCCTTTATTTTTTACAACGAACTGCACCGATCGCACGTTCTTTTTGTGAAGTCTGCACCTGGCACGAACTTCACATCCTGGTCACAGCACCATTTTGTTTCGATCGGAAAACCCGAACGGCATGTGCACAAAGCTTTACACCGTGGCAGCAAGCAACAATAGATCTCACACGACGAGATCGCTCTATTATTGCTTGTTCGCCCCACATAGATATGGTGTTGTTCTTCGCACACATTTCGTTCGTGGTGAACCGCGCATTCAGCGCAACGCTAATGGAGAGGTCGCAACAGTGCAAATTGAGTTCAACGGAAAGTTTTGGGACAGTTTGTATATTAACGTATGACAGCGCGTAGTTCGAATAAGCTGCCCTGAGTAATTCTGTGCTGTGTAAATTGTGCTACAGGAAGGCCCTTCCATTAAGATAGGTATAAAATGTACTAACAAAGGAACTGGCATGTGTAATTTTCTAAGAAGACATGTGATTGGATAAAATCAAAGCAATTGTGGGTTGTAATTTGGAATAGTGAATATCATAGCAAAAACTGAAAACAAAGATGTAGTTTAGAGTGCTTAACCCATGAAAATTCACCACCTGCTCGCAATTGTATTTGATTCCGTATGTGTTAAAAAATTCACATCGATATTTTAATTCGATATCATTTCGTAGAATGATTGCTGAGGGCACCCGGGCACAACGCCTTCTACCAATTTTTGTGCCCCCAAATTTTGCTGTAAAAATTTATTTTAAATATATAATAAAAACAAAAATGTATTCTGCCCCCAAACCTTAAAACCTGGCTACGGGCTTTCACCCAGTTGTCTAAAACACAGTGACGGCAAGACGACAGACTGGTGGCTAATGTCACCAAATTCACCTAAGGTGAGTGCGGTAACAGTTTTTTGTCGTACAAACATTAACCTTTCCAGAGACATTTTTCTACTTTAAGAAAGCAAGTTGTCCCTCGTGTCCCTGGCGTATAGCGCAATGTAGCAAGACTGCGCTGATGAAATATCCACGACGCTGTTCAGGAAGAAGCTTCGCTCAGTCCACCTCCTTTCTTGCTGGAAACACTGCAACAGCCCTTCTTGTCGTGTTCCAGGAATGAGTTTCTTAGACGTGATGAAAACAAATAGAATACTGTTTTTTAATCTGATTTTGCACTAGTAATCACAGCCTAAGGTTAATTTGGGTATCCCTCAGTTCAATCTGCTTGTAGATGCAGTGATGATTCAAGTGCTACTGACTGCTTGATCTTGGCATGGAATGCACTCGTCACCAGTGGAATCACCAGTGGATGACGGTTTGGTTAGTATGACATTGTTCACGCTCGTTGTGTTGAAAATATGCCACTGACTGAAGGTGTGCCTCTATATTTGCTATACTTCGCGGACTGTCAAGTGCATTGAAAGTTTACTGGATCACATAGATTGTCTGGATGTGACTAAGTTTTGCCTTTTGAATTAATCGAGTGCTGGGTAGTTTTACAAATTTGATGAGTTGTTTCCACGTTGAACGCACTGAGATTGGTAATAGTTCCACTGGATTTAGGTAGTTCAATTTGCTTGTAAAAATTTATATTTTTATTTGATCCTAGTTTTCCTTGCTACGGTAAACTTAGAACTACCCAGCAATCTGCAACACCTAGTTCTTGTGTGATCGATTTTTGTGTGGTATTGCGCCGTAGTTGTATCACTTGTACGTGTAGTGTATTCAGTAGAGTTGTCAACCCTATGCAGGATTAAGCGCAGAGCTTGTAGCTACAGTGTAGCATATAAACGACGCGGGACCCTCAGTTAAAAATACACTGGAACATCTGTTAAATTAAAAATTCTGCGGGCATCTCGGTGACTATCATTAGGCATACTGAATTTCGTCAGTAGAAAAAACCTGGTCCTGAATAGCAACTGGTGGACAGTAAGTGCTACATATCTTTTTCACCAAAAACGTATATACGTATCGTTTTACTATGAAGTGCTGCACAGCTCACAAGTACAGTAATTAATGCTTCCAGACTCATCAACAAATTTGATCACTGCTACATCTATACAGTGTTGTCTAAGTATAAATGTTAAAGTTGATTGTATAAAGCAGCAAACCTACTGCTTAAGACCGCATTTTCTAGATTTTGACCTAGCAAATTTGTTTATGGTACTGGTAGTAACTCTTTCACAAAGACGTTCATGCTCCAAATACTATTTAGAATCAGGCTGGACAACCTCTTTTATCTCATGGTGCTACTTTGTTCGTTCTTAAACATTTTAGAAAACGCCCGTTCTCCACCGTTTAGAAAATGACCGTTCTCTACTGTAGTTGGTCACCATGAGAGATAAATAAATACCTAAATCATTTTCCATATTTGTAAAAGAAGACTCCCACTCGGGACCCATACTTTGGGAACCACTGGAATGTGTGATGCTACTCATGATTGCTACTCTGGTTCGGAAAGATCAGTTGGCACTAAAAGTTTGAAGTTTTTTAACCATGGAAAGTTTCGCAGCATCCAATTAAACGTTAGCACGTTCAGGAAGGATTCAAAAGATGCGAAATTGCGACGATATAAAAAACTTAAAGAAAGGCAGCACTTTTTTTGTTGCAACCACTGCTTGACTTTGGCACACGAAAAGTGGAAGCGCTGAATAGCCTTAGAATTAAAATCATTGGTTGATTTGTAGAAAAATGGTGAAAATTGTTCAACAGAGATATCAATGAAGTCTGTTAACCAACGGGTGCCGCTGAAGATAACTTCCTATTTACAAATGGTATCTACCATTTTATGGCTAGTGATTCAATGTGACGTCGTTCCATAATTGGCGTAATTTGGTGAAAAAAAGTGGTGATGGAACATTGCTTTCGCTAATTTCTGAAACTTTATAAGAAAATTGGACAACCATTGAACAAAGCTAGTTCTTCTCGTTCCACAAGCAAACCTTTTGTTAAACTACAATGGTTTGGGTGTATTTTTTGTGAGGCCCTTTCCTGTTTCACCCCTCCAAAACCAATGATTCGGCGTTTGACCAGCAGGAGGGAAAAACCTTATGGTTTGAAAAAGCTGACAGAAAAAACTTTCATCACAACGCAAAGTACTCAGTGTTTAATGCCTATGCTGAATTATTACAATTTACCAGACTGTTGCCGAATGTCAAAAATATTTTGATGCTACTTCTTCGAAAGATACCACGGTCAAAATACCGTGAAATTTCACCTATTTTACCGCTTAAGGCAGGGGTTCTCAACCGGGGGTAAATTTACCCTTTGGGGTTAAATTTTATCTATCCTGGGGGTACATTTAATGATGCTGTTGTACATTTTTCTACAGTGCTAGTAGGTAAACGAAAAACAGGGGATAAATTTTATGTTAGGAAGCTGGCAAGGGGTAAACGGGAGAAAAAAGGTTGAGAACCCCTGGCTTAAGGCAATGAAATCACTCCTTCGCTTTAGTCGGAAACAGATTGGAATCGGTATCACTGTATTCCTGCCTTCTGGTAAAAAGAAAGCTTTCTTTCATGGCATGTCTCTGAGGTGAGTTTTGCGGCGACCCATTCTCTGCCACAAGCAATCTGCTGGCAAATCTGTAGCTATAGTGATGTGCGTCAGCGATCACGAAATACTGTAGAATGAAAGCAGAGCTCTTGCACATTTTAAACCGTGGGAAAAACTGCTGTAGATATCATGTTTGCTGATGATGCAAGCAGGGGTGTCATCATCATTATCATGGCCCATCCCGTCGTTGTCGACGATGAGCTCAGCGCTTCTCCATTTTTGCTGCGTAGCTTGTGGCTGACAATGAATAACCAAAACTCCGAGAGGCAAACCATCTGTTGCGATCGGCATCAAGTGTTTCCCAGGACTGTGGCGAGATGTGGAAGTCTGCCATGTCACGCTTGATGACGTCTTTGTAGCGCAGTTTGGGTCTGCCAGTTCTAAGAGGCGCGTTATAGAACTCGCTGTAGAGGATATCCTTGGGCAGGCGACCATCTTCCATACGGTGGACGTGGCCCAGCCAGCGCAGATATCGCTGCCTTATGATAGTAGTGAAGTCATATCAGCCGGTGAGTCGCAGGATGGTGGAGTTGGGGACATGATCCGTCCATGAGACACCAAGAATGAAGCGTAGGCATCTGAAATGAAATGCACTGAGCCGGTTTTCTTGGCGGCGGTATGTGCACCACGTCTCGCTGCTGTATAACAGAACACTCAGGATGCAAGCGGTGCAGACCTTGATCTTTAGTTTGATTGCGAGGTGGTGATTTTTCCAAACCCGAGAACTAAGTCGCCCAAAGTTAGTCGAAGCCTTTCCGATTCGTTGGTTGATTTCATCGTCCAAATTGTTCGAAGAGTTGACAACAGATCCCAGAGAAGAGAACTTGTCAACAACATTAAGCGGTGAACCGTTGATGAGAATGCGTGGTGGAATGGATGTTCCGAGTGACATTACGACTGTTTTCTTCAAGTTAATGGTCATACTGAAGTCACTGCAAGCCTTAGCGAAACGTTCACACAGGTTTTGCAAGTGCACCTCAGAGTGAGGAACTAGGGCAGCGTCATCGGCGTACAGCAATTCACGAATCAGTACACGCTTGGTCTTGGTTTTAGCACGCAGCCGGGAAAGATTAAACAGCCCGCCGGTTCTACGAGTGTGGAGCATGATTCCATCCTCCTGTGGGAAAGCGTGTGCAAGAAGAGCTGAAAAAATTATGCCAAACAATGTTGGCCAGGACGCAGCCTTGTTTGACGCCTCTGCAAATTGGAAAAGTTTTAGACATGGAGCCATCAAGCTGGACTCTTGCCTTCATGTTCTCGTAGAACGCTACAAGGATGGAAAGTAGCGTTTCAGGGCATCCCAACAATTTGAGTATGTTATACAAGCCGGACCGACTCACCGTGTCGAAGGCTTTGGTCAGGTCTATGAAAACCACATACAACGAGCGTGATTGCTCAACGCTTTTTTCTTGGAGCTGTCTCAGTGAAAATACCATGTCTGATGCACTTCTAGAGGGGCGAAAGCCACATTGACTCTCAGGTAGAATTCTGTCAGCAATCTGACGGACTCTGGGCAAGAGGAGACGAGCAAAAACTTTCCCAGCAATACACAAAAGCGAGATGCCACGGTAGTTGTTGCAATCCCTACGACCGCCCTTGTCCTTATAGAGAGTAATAATGTTGGCGTCTCTGAAATCGTCCGGGAGACATCGTCTATTCCAGCATATCGTGAATACGCGGAAAAGCACCGTTAGCAGAGGTTTGCAACCATTTTTAAAAATCTCGGGGGGATGCCATTTTGCCCAGGAGATTTCTTGTTCTTGAGACTTCTGATTGCAAGTTTCACATCTTCCATGGTGAAAGGGTTATCCAGTTCTTGAAGAACAGGTAGCTGTTGCAGGTTGGATAATGCCGAACAGCTGACATGAGCTGGTTGGGAATAGATGGAGATAAAGTGATCTACCCAACGTTCCAGTTGCGCAGAGGTGTCAACCAGGAGTGCTCCGTTAGCGCGAGTAAAGGGGACACTGTCTTCGGAATTGGGACGATGGCTTCCCGTATTCCACTGTAAAGTCCGTGAAGGTCACCGCAGGCTGCGCATTGTTGTATGCGTGTGCTCAGGTTTTCCCAGTAGCGCGAGACTGCAAAGCGAGTGAGACGTTGAACGGTGCGCTTTGCAGCCTGTAACTCCCTGTGAGCGGAACGGCTGTTTCTCACTGTTACCTTCAATCTGACTGAACGTTTGGCTGCAACGGCGGGTAGAAGAAGGACGACGTTGTCTCGAAACCAGTCAGGCTGCGCCTTTGATCGATGACCACAGGCCTCGAGTGCACTGGACATAATAACATCACGAGTTGTGCACCAGGCGACGTTTGGATCAGCGGGTAAGGTTGCACTATCTAGTTTAAAAGATAGCAGCTGTTGAAAGCGCTGATTGCGGAGAGAGTCGCGTGTAGAGGAGACGTCTACAAGGGGCAAGGGCTTTGGTCAGGTTTGACAGAACTTTTTCGGTGTGATTTGAAGCTTGCAGCGAACCAGGGCGTGATCAGCTCCGCAGTCTGCGGAGTGCAGGCTGCGGCATTGCTTGAGGCCGCGTAGCTGATGTCTTCGAATGATAACGTGATCTAATTGATACCATCGACGAGAGCGTGGGTGCATCCAGGTTACCTTGGACCGAAACGAGCCTTTGAAAAAAATACTCGCACGGAAAGGTTGAATAATGAGCACAGCTCAAGCAGGCGCTGCCCTTTTTCATTAATTTTGCCTACACCAAAGCGTCCTATAACGGAGGTCCATGAATCAGCATCGGCACCGATACGTGCGTTGAAGTCTCCCAATAGAGCGATATCGTGGCCCGCGGGAATACTTGAAAGGAGATCACTGAGTTGCTGATAGAACTCGTCCTTATCTTCGTCAGACGCCAGCAACGTTGGCGCATATGCAGAAATAACTCTAGTGCGCATTCTGATCGACATAAGACGGGGGGAGACAAATAATGGCTGTTCCACGCAAGACAGAAGTGTGTTGCGGACAGCTATTCCGACTCCCTGCTTGGGCTTTTCACCGTTCTCGAAACCGTTCCAAAATATGGTGTAATGTTCTTCTCTGATTGATCCAGATGAATACCACCAGGTTTCGCTAAGGGAAGCTAACTGGATGCCGAGGCAGTCCAGTTCCAGGTCAATGAAAGCTGTCGTCCGGGGAGAGGATGGCGTGGCCTCTGTCTGAGGTCCAAGGGAACGGACGTTCCAACAACCAAGTGCCAGTGAGGCAGTAGCAAGCTGACGACCCCGCCGCGCCTGCTTCACACGCGAACCGAGCCGGGCAGCAGCGGCCATATTGCGTTGTCCCCGATCCGCCAGAGGCTTAAACAGGTTTCTTTTGTTATTCATATTTGTGATGGATGACGCCGAGCGCCGGGGCAAATTGCGGCGAGGGCAGATGCTTGCCAAGGTCAAATGCCCTCCTCTGGGCCTACCAACAACATATCCAGCGGAATGCCAGAGCATGACAGCTGGGATGAGGGCAGGCTGCCCCGCAGTGACACATTCGTGTGCCTAATGATTTCAGCACAAAAGAAGCTGAAATCTGCCTCAGTCGGCCGGAAGTCAAGGAAGAGTTTGGTGGGCGCCCGGACTGAGACTCCCAACTCCTGCTGCCGAGCTGGCATAGAAGACAGGTTGTCGAACCTGCCTACCTGCGACTACTTTGGTCAGACCTCTATCCTTTGACCTGTCTGGCATGGGTGGCCCTGCTGGGAGCTTGCGCTCCCGCCAGCATAGCTCTAGGGGTCACAGGGGTACGCAAGCCCCTCCGCCGCGACAAGGCAGTAGTCAGGAGAAGTAGGGGTGTAATGCTACCAAAAAAGATGTGGAACGCAACCAAAAATATAGCCATTTGAAAAAGGTTTCAAAACTCATTTTAAAGGAAAAGGTGAAGAAGGTGTGGGAACGCCGTTCCCACACGTTCCCGCCCCACTAAACCCCTGGATATAAGTGTGTTTGTACCCAAGATCATTGGACGTCACACCTTAGTAACATTTGTTGTGAGTATGCTGTTGAACACAAAATTATTTTTGATTGTAATAAAAGAGTCGATGTAGTTTTCCTCATAAAAACATAAAGAATCTGCAACACCATAATGTTACTGTTGATGTTGTTAGCGTTACTTTTGCCAAACAAGTATAGTGCATTGATGTATCACTTCATGTCTCGCTTGAGCAGAGGTTCCCAACCTTGGGTACATGTACCTGGGAGTAAATTTGCTTGTCTGAAGGGGTACATTTAATGTTAGAAAATATAAGGTAAAAATATACTTATATATTATGTATATCCAAATATTTATACGTGAATTGGTGAATATTATTTTCAAAAATCACTACATGTTGATTGTCAAATATATTTCAAATTTTAGGTGTTCATGCTCATCTGTCTAAATGCTGAAGGTTACATTGTCAAAGAAAGGTTGGGAACCTCTGCACTAGAGGATTGACATCCCTGTACAAGAGAATGACAGTCAAATCGCTTTATTGTGCAGCGAACAAGCTCACTGCGGTTAAAAACACTTTGTTTCTGGTCTATTGCATGCCAATGAATGCCTGGCATTTGTGTAACAAATACACAGTCTGGTATTAAAACACCTCAGCGTTGCCATTACAACGCTTATCGGATCCTGCGTTACATGCCATGAATAAAAGTGTTAGTTAGCATCAAGCCACCTGTTTCGTTAGAATATTTGATGCCTAGGCCAGAAACAATTTGTATGCTTTTTTTCAACGATGCACAGCTTCATCGCACTTTTTTCTCCTCAATTTAAATGTCTAGTGCTTTTAGCAAATCTCCATTTTTCTCCCACCATCCAGTACATCCGCATGCTAAGGATCATGTGGCTGAGCCAAACAGGTAAAAAAGAAAGTGAAGAAACAATTGTAATCTTGTCGACACGATTGTAAACTATCATCGTTGGTAATGATGAGCAAATTTTGACACACCAACCTTAGCGCACACGTGTAACCAGCTTGAAAAACGATTGGCATACGTACAAGGAGTAAAACCGGCAGTGAACACAGTGAATAATGTCTGTGATATTAACAAGGTTTATAGCATGCTCGTGAAGGGCAGTTGGTTTGTGCAGGTCTTAAGAGCTTGATCGCTGTATGCAGAAACTTTTTCCACAAAAGAGAAAAGAAATGAACTGAAACAAAAAAGCAACCATGTCCTCGCGCAGACGTTGGCGCCAACTTGGAAGTAACAGCGAACTCCTTCAAGCAGCAGAACTTGCGCGGGATAAAAATTAACCCGTGAGTTCACATTAAACGAATTCCAAAAGCGCGGCAACTTTTCACTGCCTGTTTATCGCGGCAACCCTTTTGTGGAACCCATTAAATAAACCTAAACACTGTACTTGTTTGCGATGTGGGCGCCGTTGACGAGATCTGCGCCACGGATCCAGTCGTGTTTGGACACAGTTTTGATATGACGTAACACGCTGCCTTGCACGTCGCTTCAACCTTGGGCGGTTTCCCTGCCCAAATGACTTCGGCGTCGGAAAAGCGTGAGAGCACTTGGAAAAATGGCAAGAGTGCTTCGAAGATGGCGGTTCGCACAACAGGAATAAAATTCACCGTCACTTTTTGTTTCAAGCAGACACCTACGCGAAAATTCATCCTTCTCTGACAAACTTCAAAACGATTTGTTGAAAAAATGTCTTCAACAACTGAAGGCTGCTAACAGTAGTGAGGTGGAGTAGGGTATGGTTTTCGTTTTGCAGCATTCAAATGTTTCGCACAGGGAGTTAATCAAAGTCAGCGATGCCCATCACTCACTAAAATTATTTTATTGCAGCTCAACAACGGTTTATCTTGAATTTAAAAGAACAGATTTTCAGTGAAACAAATTGCGAATGTTGAGTGGATATTTTGGACTGTTGCATAAAAATGACTTACAAACAAAAACAATGCCATAATAATTTTTGTTGGCAGAAAAACGTCCTTTCCAACGCATTTTACAATTTATGATTTCATATTTCTGGTATTGCAAGGATTTACGTAGGTGATTGCAAAACGCATACCGATGATAAACACGTGAAGCAATGCTTTCGAAATAAAAGAAAAAACGATGAAGTCCAAAAATCCCGCTTCACGACTAACATCCGGTGGTCTTCGCAGCTGAGGAACACAATTTATGATAAACATTCTGCTATGCTGAACAACTCCAAGTGCGGTTAACGAAAAATAAAACTCGGGTAACTTTTCAGCAAACATCTATACCTGGCCACAGGTGAGCCAAGGCAAACAGTCCTACAGTTAGACCGTTCATTTCGTTTACCGAATTTTGAAAGTTCCTTCCAGAAACACCGTCACATAACCTTCATCTTCGATGCAAGGCGATGCCAAAGCTTTATGCATGAGGCTTGTTTAGGCATTTCATTATTGTATTTATTCCATAAACTTGTCATGAAAAATTCAGAGAATATACTTAACAACGGTCGACCAACTGCCAGCGGCATGGAGACAACCCCAAAGCAACTTTATTTGGCTGGAAGTGTATACCTGCCATTCTTAAGTTGCTTCACTACATCCAGGGCGCCGTAAAAGTTCGAAAAAGCTTTCGTAAATACCAAATCCACAATACCCAGTGAGATGTTTGAAAGTACTCAGGACCTGCAAGTGTGACAAATGCGTAGCGACAAATTTACTGCCTTCTTCATCTTCATGACTTATGACTTATTTCCTCAAGATGAAAGCATGGCTTTATCTTAGTTTTTGCCCCACGAATATAAAGGAAAAATTTGTATTCCTTTTTCCGTTGCATTAATGCACAAACAGTATCCTTCGTTTGAAAGATGCATTGCTGAAACTTGAACTGCTTATAGAACATTGGCACAGATCGTCAAACTCCTAAAAGCGTCTTCTCCCTATTGTGAGAGAATTGAGCTTAACTGATGGTAGGATTTCGTTCAAATAGCATATACCCAGTGATGCAGTTAGCCGCAGGTAATCGTTGACAATTTTGTCGTTATTTTTGCAGATTCCTCAACAAAGAAAAATTCCAGTTATGCTTACTGTAGCAATTCACAGTTTCAGTTTGATAGAAAGTGTCCCATTTCTACTTTTGACTCTACACTAATGGCTATATTGGCAGCAAAGGCCAGCTTTGAGGGCAGGGCCGTCGCCAGCGGGGGGGTCAGTGGTGCCCGGCCCCCCATTTGAAATCGGTGCCCTCCCATTTCACGTTTGGAAGAAAATGTGTAAGAAAATCCGTACTGAAAGGTTTAACACGAAGGATCGCTGGACCCCCGAAAGCGCGGAGCCCGGAACAACTGTTACATTTGCTACTACAGTTAATCCGCCACTGTGTCAACCGCGCCACCAGGTCTGCGACCGCTTTTACCTTTTTCGCCGCATATTTTGCCGCGTCGTGTTGCCCCATTCAATCTTGGGCAGCCAACCATGGAGCAAAATGAGCTTCAGGGACTACCTTGCTGTTCAGATTCTGACCAGAGGTGAAAAGAAGAAAGTTAAAGTTGGGCCTCGTATGGAATGGGTCATACGACTATCTTATGCTTAGTAATGCCCCATGCATATAGGCACAATGGTGCAAAAAAGTGCGCTGTTTTAAACGGTTGTGATTTTTTCTGTAGTAAACTGCTATTGGTGTTTTAGTATGATATTGTACATAAAGGGGTGCTTTGTTGTGTTAACAAGTGTGAGTTTAATTGGACTTAAATTAAAATGGCAGTGACAAAAAAAGTGAAAAGAGTGCCATTCTGCCCCACCTCCCCTGTACCTTTGCTTCCTACAGGTGTTAATCCGTTACAGCCAAGCCGCACGCGTTCTGGTCAAGTTTATCAGCCTCGTGGTCTCCTTGTCGGCACGGTTCCGCCCTCACCCTTTCATTCTGATCTCGCCATGTCTCTTGCAGAAAGTAGCGGCAGCGTGCTCCAGACCAGCAGTGCGCCATAGAACACCCGTCCGCCAACATTTCACTACCGACACTTCCAACACACTTGTATTGGAAGCTGTTTCGACGTCCCTCGATTGAGAACATGACCTTTATCCTTTACTTAGTATCGAACGTTTGCAACTGGCTGTTACTTTTGGCATTTCCTTCGGGACATGTAGCCATGTCGCTCTCCACCACGCTCCTCCGCTTCCACAATGCCTTCTCGGGGTAATACAAAGTTTTCTAGCGCTACACGCACAAGCAGCCGCATCCGACGACTTCCCGTCTTCTACCAAGCTTGATCCATATTTCGTTGCT
>Ga0210059_1002309_pt1 | contig 29780 bp, 13 predicted proteins | sample Ectturendosymbi2_FD_188042 | JGI IMG/M metagenome (GOLD analysis project Ga0210059, IMG submission 188042) | Ecteinascidia turbinata endosymbiont from Florida, USA - Sample 2 (SPAdes) (version 2) | ecosystem: Host-associated > Tunicates > Ascidians > Unclassified | place: Key West, Florida...
GTTGACTTTGCGATACGAGTTGCTCTTGCATTTTATTCCAGTTACGTGCAGAAGCAGTTCATCATTTACTGCACCCAAATTGTGTAGTTTGACCATAAGGTCGTTGCAATCTTTTCTCAGTTTTTCAAGGTACGCATCCAATTTTTCAAACTCTTGCAGTTCTCCGGTCATAATAGCATCGTAATCTTCATAATTAAGGATTACGATTTTACTGTCCTTATCTGCTCGTCAGATAGCAATTTTCCTTTCTTCTGATAGTTTAGCTAGTTTGCTCAGACTTTTTCTTTCTTCATGTGATAAATTGTTATTTGTTTGGTATGCTTCTAACACCAAAGGTTTAATGTTCCTTAAATTTGAGAAAACCATTTCCTGAGGCTTTGTCACTAAAGACTTCGTTAAACCCACAGCAGAAGGGAGGCAGTTCATAAATGGAAAATCACACCACCCACAGTCAACCTTCAAATCAATCTTGTTTGGAGAAGCAATAAGATTGAGACGTCTGAACCAAAGGAAAGAAGACTACCTCTGCAGCTTAACTGACTCAAAGAAAAAGCGATCCGCTCAAGCTTCCCTTTGGACATGACTGATGATATGATAGCAATGGCATCAAATTGGGAAGAAAGACTACAGGCCCCAAAAGCGAATAGATGACCCACAAGTTTGAGCTACATCTTTTCCCCACCTGATAACTCTCACAAAGAGAGAGAAAAAGTTAAACCCAAAAGCAATGATAACCTACAAAAGACCAACTACAGTTGGAATATTCTTACTAACTACAAGCACCTTGCTTTAAGAAAGATGAGTGAGCATGTCAAAGGGATGAATATATTGATTCTATATATAGAATCTATTGATTCTGTTTGAATAAGGACTGAGGATGCGTAATTTTATGTGAAATCGATTTCCTATTAAAAATTTGCTGATCGATTCATTGCTTACACCCATCATGGAAAGTACATACTTGAACATGACTTGCATTAGAACTTATTGTGCAGTCCAAATTAAATGTGTTTCATTTAAAGAAGCTGTCACTTGCAGCTACAAAATCATATGTTGTTTGATTTTTTTGTTGAGGTACACAGTTTTGTCAACCAACATTATGTATATATGTCATTATTTGAATGATTTCATATTCTTCATACTAAAAATGAATGAGTATAGAAGTATGTTATGGTGGTTATGAATAAGTATTAAAGTAAGATTTTATTTGCTGAAAAGTTTCAAGCAACAATAAAACAAATATTTTCCGTTTCAAAATATTAATTTTCTTCATGGTTTGACTTATTGTGAAAAATTGTGTTATATCTAATATTCAAATCATAAGAAAGGATGCATGTTTAAACTTAGTCATGGGTGCCATTTTGCATAGATACACCACTGCATAAAGTTGTTAGTTCGTATATAGGCGAGCTCTTATGTCTCTTATGAAATTCTTCTGTGAACCCCTGTGGATCCATAGACCCCCAGCATCGCTTACTTAAGATACGGCCAGTTATGTCACATTTAGCAGGCTATCATTAACAGGCTGATTTGGTTTGTTTCAAAATGCATGTAAACTCAATCACATACATTTGTTTTATAACTGTAACAGTAGTTTTAATGGCTAATGGCACTAGCGGTTTATGGGCCTTTTTTTAAAGCTTTGCCATGCTTTTGTTTAAGCATGCATAGTCTGAAAAATAATTGAAGTTAGAATGTTTAAGGGTTCCAGAGAATGTAAACCATGTTATATACTGTATATAACTGCTTACAGCATACCTAACAAGCATTTTCAATTTCTAAGTTAAATACAGGCACTTTTGCAAACAACCTTCACCAAGCAAAATGCAACACACCTCTGCTGAATAGTGTAAACCTTTTGCTACCAGTGTGCCCAGAATTGCTTTAAATGATACCAAAATGTCAATACAAATAATTTAGCTTTAAAATATTTCACACAGCTGACTGCAGTGTTCATAAAACTCCTTTTTTTTAGTTAGGTGTACAATTCTTAATGAAAAAAACTTTTCTCACATGCTACACTGCATTAATTTTGCACTTCTAACATGAAAAAAACCTGATGAAAGATTGAAAGTGGGACTAGGTAACTGCAAAACTGAAGTGGCACATGCAAATGTTCATCGGCTTTTATGACTTTTTGCATTGATGAAAATCCTGTCTCCTCATCAAAAACAACATTGCAAAATATTATCCATGCACTTGTTTTCTTGCGCACAAGCAACCAGATGGTGAGTTCAAAAAACTCAAATCATGAAATGACTTGATTAAATCCCAACTTCAAAACTTGCATTTTATCAGTTTGATAAATTCTCTGCTAAAAGTCTTACGTGACAAGCTAGCAGTAGCCAGTGTTGAAGGATGTCTCGATGCTTTTTTTGTGTGAGTTGTTGATCTTGATGCATTTCCTTTTTTATTTCGTTCTTTTATCATTTTTTAATGAAATCATCTTTAAAATGTTTCATGCATACTATGGAATTTTTGACTGGCTTCCGTTCAGATCGGTTGTCACACTTGATCCACTTTGTTAATAAATAAGGTTTGTTGAAAAGAAAAAAAAATCCATGCACTTGTTAATGTTTCTTATTATATCCAGAGTTGCAACCACAAACCAAACACTTATTTACCCATTTTACCATGTACAGCTGTCAAAGCATATAGTGTGTAATACCAACTGTTACGTATTAACAATTCACATTGCAGGTATTCTTTCATGATGTGCAAGCATGACAATTAAACCAGAAATGACATTGCAATATTTTTTACTGGTAGATTATCATTGTAAAATCCACACTATTTATTCATTAACAGCAAAACAAAGCTGTAGGCTATACAAAATAATTCACACAGCATCTGAGGAGTCAGGACCGCTGTGTTACGATTATATCAGACTTGCAGCACTTTTGTTTTCATTAACACTTTGAGGGCTGGTGTACGATGTATTCGTACTTCGATTTCGGCCTAAAAAACAGCAGTTTTCCATTGCCTTACCAACGCCCTAGCTTCTCTGTCGATTGCGCTAGAGAGCTGTTCAAGGGCTCAAACGGATCGGCCAGTCTAGTAGATTGCACTCGAAAAAATTTTTTTGGTTGGGGGATTCAGATTTTTTGTGACTGACGTCATAAGTGAAGTAGTTTTAGGGTCATTTTGGTTCATGTTGCCTGGCCTAGGGCCCAACCGCTAGGCCAAAGTATTTTGCTGAAGTGTTCATTGGAAACTAGGCTCGAGTTCGAGTCTTTTGAGCCTTTGATCAACTTTCTAGCATTTCTGGTTCAAAAGTTATGATCTAAAATAAACAAATTAATTAAATATCTAATTAGTCCAATATTTTTACCAACTTACATCACAACTTACTTTTCAACCCGAAACCCCAGCAGGTCATCCAAAGTATCAAAAGACTCGGATTGTAGCCTAGTTTCCAGTAAAAACTTCATCGAAATACTACCACCTAACGGTTGGCGCCAAGGGCCAGGCAAAGTGGGCCAAGGTGGTCTAAAAGTCCTCCACTTATGATGTCACTGACAAAGAACCTGCAACCCCCAAGCAAAAAATTTTTTTCGAGTGCAGACTAGAAGACTTGCTGCGTCTTTTGATACTTTTACCGGGTCTGTTGAGCATACCGTACCGGAGAAATTCCTGTGCAAAGCCACATGCGTTTAGACATTTTATTTTTTTTAAATCCCCAAATCCTAGCGGACGCCAAAGAGTTAAGATGCTACGTGCAACTGCTTCATAGCGACAGTTGTCGTCACTAATGAGTAACGATTGCATTTGTAATTAAATTCATAGCGCCATAAATGTTACTTAACATAACAACAGGAGTTTATTCGTACACAACACCTGCATGCGGTGGGTTTGAGCATTGCGAAACCTCCCGTGGATGCTTTTGTTTCGGTTGTGAAAGCCGACGCGCACTCCATAGTTAATCTTGTGTGTTTGTTTATTAAACCACACCTGATAGCGTTGTTGTAAGATAACTGTCTCAACTTGCTTCGTTGTGCTTTCCTGCGCAAGTTTTCTGGATGCGTGAGGAATATAACAGCGTTTTGTTAACTCTTATTAGGGCCGATAATATCGGCTGTTTTGGCCCATGCCGATATATCGGTGAAACCCAAATCGATCTCTCATTAATTCCTCTCCTCTATCTGGACTCCTACATTTAATCAAGCACCTTTTAATCTATAATAAACTTTTCTACATTCTTTCAATGGGGAGTCGGGTCGCACCTCGTGTGGATATTCGTTAAACAAATTACAAGGTGCAACAATTCTCAGATAAAGATTATTAATTTGTTTGAATTCCCACACGAACCAGCTGCTTACACATCTAAAGCTAAACTGCAAATGACGAATTAGCTGAACAAAACGTTTCTCAGGGATAGAAAGAAGTGACGAATTAGACGATGGCGAATTAGACGAACAGAAATGCACACAAAAGATAGGGATTCTGTCAGGACCGACGAAAAAGTGACGAATTCAGCGAATTGATGGATTAAGCGATGACGATTTAGACAAGTTCTACTCTAACAACTTTTAGAAGTGTTCCTTCATAGCATTTGCATATATCTGCACGTGTTACTTTGAAAACAACATGTATTCCTTTAAAATAGTTTTTCAAGTACCACATACATTTTCCTTAATATTATCACCAAAACCATAAATACACAAACATGTTTCATCGTCATTGGAAAGAGGACATTCAGAGCTTTCAAATGATACCTTACTTGAAAAAATTGAGAGATAGCCTTTTTTGGAATCAAGCCCCAAAATAAGTCACAGTTGAGTGATTTGAAAAAGTATGTTTGCAGTTTGACCTCTAAAATCATCCAACCATGACCTAAGTGAGCATAAGTTGGAAATTACAAAAAATTAAACTTGACTACCTATCAACCACGTTTGAGTTTCTTAACTATAAAATAAAGATTTTATTAACACTTTGAGACACGGGGTACGATGTATTTGTACTTTGAAATCGGCCTAAAACCAGTAGTTGTCGGTTGTACAAAGCCATAGCTCCTCTGCCAATTGCGCTAGAGAGCTGTTATAACCCTTAAACGGATTGACCAGCCATCTAGTCTGTACTCAAAAAATTTTTTTGGTTGGTGGTAGCAGATTTTGTGTGAGTGCAGCCACAAGTGAAGTAGTTCTTATGCCACTTTGGCCTATGTTGCCTGGCCAAGGACCCAACCGCTGGACCAAAGTATTTTGCTGATGTTTTCATTGGAAGCTAGGCTTGAGTCCAAGTCTTTTGAGCCTTTGATCAACTTTCTAGCGTTTCTGGTTCAAAAGTTATGATCTAAAATAAAAAAATTAATTAATTGATCTAATTAGTCAAATATCTTTATTATTTTAGATCATAACTTTTGCACCTGAAACCCCAGCAGGTCATCCAAAGTATCAAAAGACTCGGATTGTAGCCTAGTTTCCAATAAAAACTTCAGTGAAATACTACAATCTAACTGTTTAGGCCCAGGGCTAGGTGAAGTGGGGCAAGGTGTCCTTAAAGTCCTCCACTTATGACGTCATTCACAAAAATCAACACCCCCCAACCCAAAATTTTTTTTTGAGTGCAAAGTACAAGACTTGCCGAGTCATTTTGGGCTTTTGACTGGGTCTGTAGCGCTTACCGGACTGGAGAAATTGCCACGCAAAGCCATGTGCAATCCAGCTGTTTTTGCGCGAACCGCTTGAATTAACCCGTGTGCGACAGTGTTAAACTTTGAAGACAAATGTCAAGGTTTAAAAAATATTTTCATGCACGACTGATCACAAAAACAGCTAATTTTCAAACTCTTGTATCTTTGGAGCCGCTGACCCGATTTTGCTCAAATAAGTGTCATTTTGCTCAGAATGATCTGCTCCATAAGCTGATAAATTTTCATCAAAATCTGTGATTAGTGGTGACATGGCTGTGTGATTTGGCAAAGAATGACCCTTACATAAACTTATTATATTAAATGACCAGGCAGTTTGTTGTATAACATTTGCAACTAGACACACAAATTTAAACACCCTATATAAAAAAATATTAAAACTCAATGAACTACATTATGAGCAAGGAAAGGACATGTTTAAGTTACATAACTATGAAACTCTTCTCTTACAGATTGGAAACTACTAACTTGTTTAGGGGATAGACATGATTATAACACAAGGCATTCAACAAAAAATGATTACACCGAAAACAAGATCAAAACAATTTCATGTACCTAGAGCCCCAAATTTGGAACTCTATACCAATGACTGTTGAAAACAAATTTCACAAGCTTTGCTATGATTTAACTATTAGAAAGTTATACCTAGTTTTGTTTTCACACATGCACTGATATTTGCTTAAGAAACTGGTTGAAAACAAAATACTGTCAGAAACAGGAACTGTGTGTGTGTGCTGGATAGGTTTTGAAGTTGGCAATGATTGATGGTTATTGTCTGATCATATTGCTTTGACATTTACATTTTGTTCATATCTGAATGATGACTCGGTCTAGGTTTGTGCACAACTAAGCTGGTTGGAAATATGTCTCACTTTTCATTTACTGGCTTGTTTGTTTGTTGACTTTAGGTTACTAAAATACGTGGGCTAGGTGTGGTGCTGTGTAATGTTGTCAAGGCTTGCAATTACATGTGGTGAACAGTGTTTCGAAACACAATTCGGAATATACTCAATAGCAGTGAAACGGTTTCTAAAATATATTTAATGCGACGATTGTTGTCTTTAATATGTCAAGGATTTGTTGTGTGGTAATGATGTCAGCTATGAGTTGCTGCTGTGATTTGTCATAGGTGGCCACGATACTGATTTTATTGAAAACTACCAGTTGTTTTTGACCGGTAGCCCTGCTGTGGGGATGGCATGCGTAGGCTAAGGGATACAGATTGGTAGAGTTATAAACTGGATTAATTTGATTGGACTCAAAGTGTATATTTTGATTTCTTCAATATGTGTTGTGTTAACTTAGCGCAACGTCTCTAGTAATATTTGCATTTATTTATTTTTCACTATGGTGTTTCATTTGCACTTCGTTCTTTTGCATGAAGTTGTTGGGGCAGTGACTTAATGCCAGCTGCAGTCATCGCCACCTGTCACTGCATTCCTGATTGAGTATGCTGTGCTTGGTCGATATGCAGAAACAAACTGAACGACAATGAAACACCAACAAATGTGGAAATAAACTTCTTGCACAACATTAAGAGTACAACTAATGCAAGTCACTTGGTGTTGGATTGGCCCACTGTGAAAGACATGGATATTCTTTTCTCTGCATTACATGTTGTTTTTAAGGTCCAGACCAGCCAATACTTACAGATGCAAGAAGAGGAAAGGCTTGTTTAATTTTTAACACTTATGCATCCGGTCTGTTTTGAGAATTTCATGCCAAAACAGCCGGATCACAGGTAACTTTGCGCGAGCGTAACTCTGGTACCAAAAGTGGTAGAAAGCTGTCAAAAGGCTGAAAAGACTCAACAAGTCTTGTGGTTTCCAATGAAAAAAAAAGTTTTGGATGCCATAAGTGGACGACTTTTAAGCCACCTTGGTCCACTTCACCTGCCTCTAGGCCCAAACCGTTAGATGGTAGTATTTCGATGAAGTTTTTATTGGAAAAAGGGCTACAATCCGAGTCTTTTGATACTTTGGATGACCTGCTGGGGTTTCGGGTGCAAAAGTTATGATTTAAAGTAAAAAAATATTTGACTAATTAGATAATTAATTTGTTTGTTTATTTTAGATCATAACTTTTGAGCCAAAAATGTTAGGAAGACGATCAAAGGCTCAAAAGACTTGGACTCGAGCTTAGTTTCCAATGAAAACTTCAGCAAAATACTTTGGCCTAGCGGTTGGGCCCTAGGCAAGGAAACATGAGCTTAATTGGCATAAAAACTACTTCACTTATGACATCACTCACAAAAAATCCGCACCCCCCAACCAAAAAAATCTTTTTCGAGTGCAGACTAGATGATTGGCCAATCCATTTGAGGGTTTGAACAGCTCCCTAGCACAATCGGCGGAGGAGCTATGGCATTGGTAAGGCAACTGACAACTGCTTGTTTTAGGCCAATTTCAAAGTACGAATATATCGTACCCTGGCTCTTGAAGTGTTATGAGTAGCCAAGGTGTTAACCAATAGGTGTTAACACCCTGGCCTAGCAGCCACGGTGCCAAAGAATAGATCGTACCCAGCAGCCAAGGTGTTAATGAATATATCGTATCCTGGTAGCCAAGGTCATAACAAATATATAATACCCCAGCAGCCCAGGTGTTAACAATATATTGCACCCCGGCAGCCAAGGTCTTAAAGGAAAATTTTGAAAGGTTGGAGTCAGAAATTTTGGAGAGGTCGGAGTTGGACATTTTACCTCCGACTCTGCAACCCTGAATGTAAATTGTTGTTAGCATCATTCACTGGTGGAATTTGTGTCAGATCTTAAGCGTTTTTCTTAGCTTTGTGATGTGTGATGCGAACAAACAATGCATGAAGTACACTGTGTATGTGTTGTGTGCTCGTTGTGTTGTAGACAATTCGCTTTCCGGTAGTGTGTGAGTGACAGTATTTGTTTGTAGTGCACACAGAGGTCTTAGGAAGTTACGTTCTCTGAAAATGAATCATTGAAAGTGTAATACAGATTAGTCTGCATTTAGAGTATTGTATAATTGATAGGGAGGAGCCTACAAAACTGCTGTCCAACCACTACAAGTACTACAAAACCAAATTTTGAAACAAATGACTTTACCTGTGGAAGATCAAGTGCGTGCAAACAATGATTTTTATAGAAATTTTATTTATACTAACTCAATTTGCTAAAGTTTTTATGTACAAGTATAATGGCAAAATAGTGTTTTTTTTCTTAAGAGGAAAAATAGACACTGCCTTCTTCCTGGGCCGACCTGTGAATAGGCCAAAATTTAGGAAGGATTACAGGTTGGGTTATGGGTTTGTTGTGATGATCATGAGTCAGTCCAGGTCATAAACATGTGAGCCCATGACATCTCTAAGCTAGGTGATGCTTATCCATTATTGCTTCTTGCAAGGTTGTTTTATTATGCTTTCAACAATTCAAAGATCCTTCAAAAAGTGTGCTTTGCTGGTAAACTATAGTTACTAAGTGTTTCACTTAACTTCTTCATTACTGTCATGTGGTGATGCAAAAAAGCATAACTCTTGCAAGCAGAGACAAGTGCTCATCTTAAAAATCTTGCACAAGATGCTTTTTCCAGATTGTTTGCATGTGTTGATTCTCACAATGGGAATCAACATTAAAAATGTTATGTGTCAGTCTAATTCAGGGGTGTCAAACATATGGCCCGCGGGATGATTTTGTATAGTTAAAACTTCTTTGTTTGCTTGAGAAGTTTATCCAGTCATACTTCGATAAGTGGTGGCTAGATTTCAATTACTTGAAACCTTAACGCAATTGCATATATTTTCTTGTTTTCCACTGTTTTCTCACGTGAAATTCTCCCGTTTTCTGCATATTTCCTTTTGCATATTCACATCGGTTTCAACTTTCAAACAGGTATATATGAACATGCAAAAGTACTACTGTTGATAAAGTTTAACACTAGAACTCCGGGAAAAAATATACCTTCAGCTGCAGTGATGTCAATTTCAAAACCTTCAAAGTTCTAGGTACAACTCTAACTAAAATTTGCTACGTAAAGCTTCTATTCGAATTATTGACCGAAAAATAAACTGCACTGGATTCTGTTCGACAGGGTAAAATTTGAGAATCGGTAAAATGCAAAAAATTGCGCATTGAATTGTAAAAAATGTTGAAATCGACATCACCAGATTTCTAGTGTCCAAAAATACGCAGAAATGTTAGCTAAAACCACTTGCTCAAGCAACTTCCTGTTTCAAATATGTCAACCTGGAGTGAAAACTAGCAGGAAATCTTTGTAGTTTTTTGTGAAAATAAGAGACAAGGAAACTGTAATGTGGCGTAATAAGGACATATTGCTTGATGTAGAACTATTCCATGCTCGGACTTAGGCTTTTGTTTTTCCTTGAATTGTTCAGTTTAGCCTTATTTCTCTATTCCGTGGCAGCCTCGTTTCCCAAAATGTCTTTATCGAAACAGAGAAAAGTTAACAAAGAATGCAAGTTGACAAAGAATGCAGAGTTTTCCAACACAGTTGCTCCATTTCTTACTTTTTTACGGAGGTGAATGTGATACCTGCATATTTGTGTATTCACTGCAGGTTTCAGTGGTGAACAAATGTAACATTCGACGCCGCTATGATACTCATCATGCCGAAAGATACCTTCCTTGGCTTGCATGGGCAACCGAGGAGAGAGAAGGTACAGGGAATTGATAGCAGGCTTGAAAAAACAGCAGCCTGTTTTTACCAGTAGCCGAGATATAAGTGCAGCAGCTCTGATGGCCAGCTACCTTATTGCTAATGACATAGCGTTAGCATCAAAGCCATGCTGTGAGGTTGAGTTCGTGAAGATGTGCATCCTAAAGGCTGCAGAAATCGTGTGTTCTGAGAAGCTGAAGTTTTTGCTAATATTAGCCTGACGAGAAACATTGTGGCAAAGAGGATTTCAGACATTTCTGCGAATTTAGACAGCCAACTGAAGAACAAAGTCAAGTCGTTTGTTACGTTTTCGGTTGCGCTCGATGAAAGCACGAACATTTCAGACATTGCACAACTAGCCATATTTATTTGTGGCGTTGATGAGACTTTGTCACTGAGGAGTTCCTGAGGTTGGTGGCTGTGATGGATACCACAACAGCCAATGATATTTTCAACTCTCTCCTTGGAGTGCTGAATATGTTCAGAGTAGACTGGTCCCATGCTGTCAGTATTGCTACAGATTGCGCGCCATCAGTGATCGGGAAAAAGCAGGTGTTGCGACAACATTTAGAGAAAAGTACAGGTTGTAAGTGGAGGACGTGAATTGTGGACATTTCACTGTATTTCGCACCAGGGGGCATTGTGTTGCAAGTCGTTGAAAATGGATCACGTCATGCAAGTGGTTGTCCGGACAGTTAATTTCGTCCGAGCCAGAGGTCTTAATCACTGTCAGTTGACAGTCTTCTCAGTGATAAGACATTTTTTGATTTACCTGGGGAAATTGAAAACTTTATGTGCTAATAATCATTTTCTGATAAGCTTGAAATTTTTGCATTAAAGTTATGAAAACAGTTGGAAGTTGTCAATACTTATCAGGGTGTCATACAGTGATTACATTGGTCCAGCCCGCTTGAGATTAAATTTGCCTGAAGTGGCCCCTGAACTGAAACGAGTTTGACACCCCTGGTCTAATTGATATATTGCTTTGTAATACTACTGCATGTAGCAGAACATGGTTGCTTAACATGCAAGGCTTTATCCTTTGATAAACATCAGCAAGTAACTAGTTATTTATCTGCAATATTCACTTCATAATTGGTCACACCACTGACCTGACTGGCTACTTCGATACAAATAAAGTTGATGACAAAAACATTCTGTGGCTTGTGGTCGCAAGTTTTTCTTGCCAAAGCTAATTGACATATGAATTTTTTTGTTACTTAGCTTATATCTATTTGTGCTTTGATAGGATTTACGTTTTGTATAGAATAAGACCACCTGTGGTCTTTTTGGTAAATCTGTACAATGTGGAAAACTACAGAGCATCAAAAAATAGCGGAATCATATGAGATGAAGAAGACGCTTGGTCGTGGCCATTTTGCTGTTGTGAAACTAGCCCATCATGTAGTTTCAGGAAAAAAGGTTGCTGTAAAAGTAATTGACAAGACCAAAATGGACAGAATTTCTGCTGACCATCTTTATCATGAAGTGACATGTATGAAATTGGTACAACACCCCAATGTGGTAGGTTTGGCAAATTTTGTTATTATACCATGGTCTGACATGTTTTTCAAGTGCGTTTTCTTTATACGCTAGTTTTTCAGTCGTATGCCGTATCTCTAATTTGATTCATACTCAGCATTTGCCTAAGCAAAACTGGCAACATTTTCATGAACATCAGCATGAGCTCATCATGTAAAAATTTTTTTTGAATTTTAGCACTTCTGTTGAAAAAATTTGCTCTGTGTAAATGAAACATTGGCACAACATTGTCAGTTGCATTGTGGATCTGTATTTCTGAATGAAACAAAGTGGAGTTTGTTCATTAAAGTTTCTTCAGATGTGGCAAGTCCTCAAGTTTGCAATGAAAAAAAACGTTTGGGGTTTCGGTTTTTTTGTGAGTAATATCATAAGTAGGGTAGGTTTTACGCCTTTGTGGCTCAGGTTACCTGGCCCTGGGCCCAACCGGAAGAGGGAAATATTTTGCTCAAATTTTGATTGGAAACCAGGCTAGAATCCGAGTGTTTTGAGCCTTAGATCAACTTTCTGGCATTTCTGGTTGAAAAGTTATATATGATCTAAAAACAACAAATTAATCATTCTCTAATTAAAGGTTTAATTACTTTTTTAGGTTTAGGCCACAACTTTTATTTTTTGGGCCATAAGGCGCAGTATCAATGGTTGAAGCTGTTATATTTTCATACATATGGCGCACCGGATTGCAAGGCGCATTGCATGAAGTCTCTTTGATTCAGTGTGGGTCAATGTATTTAGGAGCCTTGCAATGTAATACATATAGCTCTGTGCACAGGAGCCTTGTAGAGTATTAAGATGTGTGCTAGCTGCTCACAGAACCATAGTGTTCCTCATTGCAATTGTTGTTGGTTTAATTATGTATGTAAACATGATGGTCTATTTACAAAAAATTGTTGTGATTTTGAATACATGGGAAAGTCTCACGACAGTCTTTAAAATCAAACATGTGCAGTGCTCATGTTGAGCAGCAGTAGCTAGCAATTAAATAAATAAACTGTTTTCCACATAAAATTGGTTCTAGGTGAGAAAGCACATTCAGATTCATATATTAGGTGCACCACATTATAAGGCACACATAGATTTTTGTGAAAATAAAGGATTTTAAGTGCACCTTGTGGTCCAAAAATATGGTATATGTATCTATAATTTTCAGAATAAAACCACATTTTCTGCAGGTGTCCTGAAACTCAATCAACCTTGGCTAGTAGCCTTAAGCAAATAGCAAGATAGTAGTACTGGTCTTGTTGTCAAAACACAAGGAAATATTATCAGGTTATCATTGTTTTTGGTTGCAGCGTATTTATTACATCACTTTTTGTTCTGTGAACATTGCATTGATAGGTTGTTAAACAATCAGCAAACAGCAGTCATACAACAATGAGAACTCTGTTTATCCAAATGTGCATACACTTATAAAAATTGTGCTGACCATCAACTGCATCTGTCTCCATCAAGATGAGTGTTAAAAATATACTTGCAAACTCACTGCGGAAAAGAATGCTCGAGTACAATTGCTCTGCCATGGCATCATGATGCAAAATTGAAGTAAACGAAAGAGTAGTATATGACTTCTTGCACAAGCAAACAGGGCTGTCAACTGTTCATACCAATAAACCTGGTTTTGAAATTCAACTCTTGACTGGTATTTTGTCCATCAGATAATGCGACAACAATTTCTAAAACTAACTGTCGTGCATTTGAATATGAGAAATTCATTGTAAAAATATTGCTTCAATGGAAATGAACCTGCTGTACTTGGCGTGACGTTGAAGTAAGAGTAATATTTAATCCTATCATAACCTAGCAAGTGCAAACAGCAGATAAAACTTATGCCTTTGAGACTATGTCCTCATGCCATGAAGCAAATTATTACAAAATAGCTCTGTGTATGGCAGTTGGCAGATTCTGAATCATGTACTTTCAATGCACATAAAATGAATGTAAACACTCGTATTGTTAAATGGGTGTAGATTGGCTCAGGTCATTACATATGTGGTATTTTGACAAGGCAACAATGTGGCCATGTTGTAATTATCCTATACAACGTTGTTATTCCTGTTCCAAACTACTGACATTAGAGACCTGCATTGGCAGCCTTTGATATTTCAGCACTGTTGCTAAATACCTATGGCACAAAGGGGCCTGTCACGATAGTGAAACAGACTCCCTGGATGGGTCTTTGGGTCAGCATACCAATATACAGTATACAGATCTGGCATCTGCATATTGGCTGTAATCTCTTTCTCTGGAAATTATGTACATTTACGCATGAAAACTATAAAGTATGAAAGCTATGAATAAATAGTATTAAGTATGAAAACAATGAATAAATAGTACGTATGAAAACTATGAATAAGTAGTTGATTCACTGGGGTTCAGTCGCAAGGTGTTTTATGAAACTGGCATAAGCATGGTCCAATCTATTGTCTCAGAAGAAAGTTCAATCCCAAAGGTGTTAATATTTTGGTTGGCAGTTATGTGAGGTAAGTTTTGAAATATGATTGGAAAAACTCACCTTCTGAAATACTAAAACAAACAGCACTGGTTACCTTAACCTGGGCACTGAATACGACAACACTGAGTCAAGTGAGGAGATGTGTCATCATGTGTCACCAATTGCTAATAAAAAATAAACTCTTGGAAAATTGTGAATCACTTTATGCCAAATGTATTTGTTGCGTTACCAACACAAAATTTGCTATTTTGTTTTGAAATTTTTTTCCATACTTGGATTATAGGTTGATATTTGTTCTCACTCTAACATATTACATTCCATTGCTCAGGTGAGGTTGTATCAAGTCATTGAAACCTCTAGCAAGCTTTATCTGATCCTGGAATTGGGCGATGGTGGTGACATGTTTGATTACATCATGCGGCATGACAAAGGTTTAAGTGAAGACTTAGCAAAGGAATACTTCGCTCAGGTTTGTATTTTAGTTTATTGTGGTTAAATTTGTTATTACTTGCAAGTGTTCTGAGAATACTTGAGTTGCTGGGTTATGCATTGGCAAATCCATCTAGCAGGGTCATTCCATGTCAAATGAACCAAAAAATGGAAAACTCATCCCACTATCGCAGATTTTCATCTATTTTGACAAACAGGTAGAGGTTTTCATACTGATTCCAACAAACTAATTATTTTTTAATTTGATTAAGGTTTTACAAAGCTATGGACAATAAAAAATGACTACTTTTGTGATCAGTGAAGTGTTACGACTAGCAAGAAAATCATCAACTAACTTTGAAACTAAATCACTCTCACTGTAATCATTTAATTATTGTAAAAGCTTGAAGAGGTTGTCTCAAGTATGTTATCTTCCCTTGTGAAGAAAAGTATCAAAAATATATGCGCTTACCCTAATGTTGGGTTAAGAAAATGGGTAGTCCTCAAGATCAGTCATGCATAACATAAATTTTTAATGGTAAAAACTCGGCAAGCACATATGCTACCGGCATGTGGAATACATCATCTGAAAGCTGTCATTGAGGAGAGTGTAATATCAAATTATCTTCATTGCTTATTTTGTTTCTTTTGAATATAAACATCCCACTAAGTTCATGCATAAGATTTCAATGTAGTTACACTTTATCCCTATCAGTATCGCATGCGCCACTTTTCTTGCTGAACTTTGCACAACCACAACTTACCAGCCCATTGAGCTACAAAGCTGTTCAAACCCTCTCAAGATGGGAAGTTTTATGGTTTATTTTTGTTAATTGGAAAGTTTAAGTTTTGGGTTGTTGGTGGGTGATGTCATAATGGATGTAGGTTTATGCATTTTTGGTCGAGGTCATCAGGCCCTGGTAGCCATCCCAATGAGCCAATTTTTTGACTCAAGGTTTTATTGGAAACTAGGCTATAATTCGAGTCTTTAGAGACCTTGATCAGCTTTCTAAGGTTTCTTGATCCAAGATCATGATAAAAACTCCAGTCCTGCAAAAGGTAATCTTGGCCATTTTGGCTGAAAGCCCTAAATCGACAGCGAATTGAGTTAGAGAGCTGTTCAAACACTCTAAAGATGCGGAGAAAATACTTGTAGTTCAATTTATAAACAAATTGGGAAGTTTTGAATTTTTGTTTTTTTGTTGATGACATGGTAGTAAGTTCATGGGTATTTGGATGATGTTATCAGGCCCTTGGCGCTAATGCCAAGAGCCAATTTTTTGACTCAATTTTATGGGAAACCAGGCTGTAATATGAGTCTTTAGAGTGTTTGATAGACTTTCTAACGTTTCTGGTTCGAAAACTATGGCTAAAAAAACTGCAACAAAATTAGGGAAGTCTCCAGAAATCCCTCAGGCAAAAGAGGCAATAATTAATTAAATAAGCAATGAGGATATTTGGAGACTACAATCTCCTCAATAAGAGCTTTCAGATGATGTATTGCTTGTGCTAATAGCAGGTGGGCTCGTCGAGTTATTAGCATTCAAATTTTATGTTATGCATGAACGATTTTGATGACTACTCATTTTCTTACCCCAAAATTGGGGTAAGGGCATGGATTTTTTGAAATTTTTTTTCGCATGTGAAGATTAGATACTTAAAGACAACCTCTTCAAGTTTTCACAACACTTAAATGATTACAGTGAGAGTGCTTTAGTTACTAAAAGTGATTTAGTTATAAGAGTGATTTAGTTACTAAATAACAGTGAGAGTGACTTTGTTACATACTTCAGACAACCTCTTCTAGTTTTCACAATACTTAATGATTACAGTGAGAGTGATTTAGTTTCAACATTAGTTGATTGTTTTTTTGCTAGTTGTTTCACTTCATTGACCACAAAAAGTAGTCATTTTTAATGGTCCATAACTTGCAAAACCTTAATCAATTTCAAAAAAAATTTGTTTGTTGAAATCAACATAAAAAGTTATGTCTGCATTTTAAATTTGAGGAAAATCTGAGATGGTGGGTTGACTGGCTTGGGCAGTTGACATGGAATGACCCAGCAACATTTGAGTTGAATGCGGCAGATGAGTCATTTAGTGCAGGGGTAGCAAGGACCAAGAGACACATTTCTTACTGCATTACTCCAAGCAGTCACATCATACACATGGGCACACATGAACATCACCCCATCTCTTCCTCACAAACACATTTGCTAACATGTGTGTTGTGTAAATGTGCTCGCATGTGTATGTGCTTGCACAAGCCACCAAACATACTTCCATGCAATGGCTGTGAAGTCGCATCCCCCTTTCAAGGTGGACAGTTGGTAAGAAGATTTGCGACTTATACATGAATAAATATGGTATTTACGTAAGAGCTGTATGAAACTGGGGCAAAGAGTCTTATGTAGCTCGAGCCGCATGGTTGGCCAGGCCTGATGCAGTATGTTGTTGCATCACATGCACTAATGGTGATGACCTTGAGGCATGAATTCTTGGGTCATATTCTAGAGATTCAGAACGTTTTACCATCTTTGGGCACAAAGTCAACAGTCAAGGATAAATTAAATTTCAATAATATTGAATGCGACTGATGTTTACTTCAGTATTTATCTTTATTTGTAGTCCATTTGACAGACGATTTGTCAAATCTTTTTCTTGTTCCAATATCCTTAAAGTGCATCGCTTCTCCATTTACATTTGGCCATTTAAAGGGTTATTTCCTTAACCCATTAGTGACCACTACCAAAAATACAAATCATATCCTTCTGGTTTTTGATATCTGTTTTATATATGTCCTAACATAAAAATTAAAACAAAAAATCACTTCAGTTTTGTGGTTGCTTAGTGACAACATGTTCCATTGGCAAATAGTGGTTCAATGTGGATTCACGGCTGCATGATAATGCTAATTGACGTTTCTTTTTCTTTTCTGTTGCTCCAATTTAATCATGACACTACCACAATTTTTTATTGTTGCTCTGATGGGTATGCACCAACAGGCCTGTGGCCAGGTTTTAGGGTTTGGGGAACAAAATGCAATTTCTGGGGGAAATTTTTTTTCTTATGTTTGATACAAACGGTAGCATGACAAAAGCCAGTGTTAATGTTCCATAATATAATTTATTTTGTAACAATGAGGTTAGCTTTACTTGCAATGTGTCGTGGTGTTGCAAGCATAACAATTAAACAGATTTAAAGCCAAGCATTTGTAGGATTTATTGGTTTTGTTAAGTTAGAGTCAGATGTGTATCTACATGAATATAAATGAAAATTTTCTGAGCACAACCAAATTTGAGTGGGCCCTGCCCTGGAATGCCCACCATGGTTGCAGGTGTTTGTGCCAATTTTCCAGTGGAAAGACAATGAGGTTGGTTACAATGGTTTCAATAATGCCAATGTAGCAGGATAAAACGTTATACACAAGAAATGATGTAATTAACTTCTTTGCTTATATTAGTAAAATCAGGGAATCGGAGGTGCGGATTACATTAAGCCAGATTTGCTAGTCAACAGAGACCACAACTGAGATGTGGTACTGGCCTTATGTTTGAACTTTGATAAAAACGGTGGCTATACGAGACTGCAAGTTACTGCTGAATGCACCCTGAAGTAGGATCTACTTGCATTTACAAAGTCAGTTGTAGTTGAACTGCTAAAAATGTCCACTGTGTCTTTCTTTAGGCCCTGTGGAAAAAGAATTATCAACACCAAACGTGGATTGCATCACACTGTTACAAAACCCTACGTTTGTAATGTTGGGCAGCGTGAAGATTGCTTTGTTGCTTACCACAAACAAAAGCGTTTATTTTTATGTTTATTCAGTCCCTTGTTCTCATTGAATATGCTTACTTTTATAAACTTGCTGATTATGCTTTTAGTAAAGCATTTACATTACAAAGGATTCGCGTAAGGATATTGATTCTGATACCGGTTTGGACAATTGTTCCAAAAATGGAACAAAAACTTTCACCTCTACTAATTTCTTTGCAGACCACACCCAAAACTTGCAAAATACATCATTACATTCGCAAGTGTTTCTACTTCCGATAAATGTAGCATATACCATGAAGTTATTGTTTGCTGAGTCAGCATTATTGAGCAAATGGAAGTCACTCAATTGTGAAAAAATTTGACATTTTTAGGCAGCCGGTAGAAAAAAAGAATTTTTTTTGAAAATAAATTTTGAAAGGCATGCTTGCATTAACATGAACTATCATACAAATCAAAACTGAGAAGATACAATGAAGTGGAAACGAGTGTTGGCCATATAAAGGTCATGTTGCAAAAATGGAACAATGGTCATTAACAGGTAAATGATTTTAAGTCCTGGTGCTTTTTCAAGCTAAGACTGTATGATGCAGCTTGTTCACATTGTGGCACAAAGCAATCTGTCGTTCACATCATGGCTTGTATCATCATTTTTTGAGCAGAGAGCGTGTTTTCTGCTGGTATGCCAACTCGGAAACTTTGATGTTTCCTTCATCGAATTTTCTTTTTTGTTCACAATTCATGTGCTGAGCTTACCCCTTCATAACACACTTGATTAGCATGATGATTGGACAAGCTGTCATGTCTTTCATCAAATTAAATCGAGTAATATTTTTTATTTGATACAGGTGGCAGTAGCACACCCATGCAGTGGTTGAGGCAATTTCAGAAACATCTTGCGTTGATCTGTTTACCTTCTGTAATATACATGTCCGTTTTACAGGTTGTGCACTTACCAGTTTGTTTTTCCGCTAACTTCTGCTTATTGTGATGAATCACAAACAATTTTATTGGTTGAGCACTTACTCAGATGTAACATTTTTGTATGTTGTCAAGATCCGTATGTAGATGACTGCTAAAATTCTAGCTTTGTATTGTATCTTTCATTGCATCATGGTGTGATGTTATCACAACCACAGGCATAGCATGACAACGTCCTGTTGAATAATAAACGGCTTTACTTGGTTTGCTTTGAAAAATTTAATTTAAAAATTTCTCAGTCTCTGTTTTTCTGATTCTGGAATTGCATATCAAAGAGACGATGCTTAAACGCTAGCTCATATATATATTTCCAATCTATTGTGCTGAAAATCCATACGTATCTGTTTGTTGACAGTATATCTGCAAGTAGGTGATAATGCCTGATCACCAACGCGTTGTAGTTTGCTATTCTGTGGTGCGTGTCAAAACTGTAGACCAGACCGTTTTTACTGACCAGACGAAGGATAAATCAAAATATGTCATATTTCGTTTGGGCATTTTATAAAATGCCACCTCACATGATCCATTCTACTGGTGAAGTTTTAGTCGCAAAGGCAACCGCTGGGTATTGGTGAAGCTTTTACTTCATGCGCTTGCGGAGTTTCGGATAGCGTGTCATCGGGCGAAGTGCTATTATGACTAGCTTTAAAAACACATTTGCTTTCCTTGTCTTTGTTTGTCATCACACTTGATGATATTCGATATGAGCCTAAAAGAAAACATGTCGGTGCTGCTGGGCTTAAAGAAATAATTTTCTTTGTTTTTGATGATGTGAAACACAGTCAAGAATGTTAAGAGTGGTTTTGCGGTCGTTTTGTTCGAAAAGCTTGCATTAATAATGACTGACGTTCAACGCTGCTCTAAAAACAGACTCTGGCCTGTCTTGAACTTGGCGGTTTGGCTGGCGTTTACATTACCGTGGAAGAACATTTGTTTTATTTTGCCGCAAGTGTGACGTTCATGTAATGCCTGCCCTGAAGTCTATTTATGAAAACATTTTTGTACTTCAGATCGTCAGCGCAATCGCCTACTGCCACAAGCTGCACGTAGTTCATCGCGACTTGAAGCCGGAAAACGTTGTGTTCTTTGAGAGGCAGGGACTGGTGAAGCTAACAGATTTCGGTTTCAGTAACAGGTACAGGCCTGGTGAGAAATTATCCACATCGTGTGGATCCCTGGCTTACTCAGCTCCTGAGATTTTACTCGGCGAGGAGTACGATGCGCCTGCTGTCGATGTTTGGAGCCTGGGTGAGTGTGTTGGCCAAATAACATTCTTCAGCATTTTCTTCGCAGTTTTCTGTCAACAACACACACCGTATCATGCTTTTATATAGATTTGTTCACGGCCAGCATGCTGTAGTTCTTGCAGGATTCTCACGTGTTATTAAAAGTATTGAATTGTGATATCGGTTTTCAAGGCCTTAAAAAAGTATTGAATTTGGCAAAAATGACGGAAAGTATGGAAATTCCAAATTCAGCCATTCACTTATTCACTTTTAGTTCCTTATCGCTGATGACAGTTGCAGATGTTTTTAGCATTGTGTTCCATGAATAAAATTTTGGAAAATTAAGTGATGGTATTGAAGCTTTTTCATTTAGTATCGAAAAAATATGGAAAATGTTTTTGTTAATGTATGGGAACCCTGTACTTGTTGCGTCAACCATTAAGTGAACCAGTGTGTACTTTCGGACTTTTCCTTAATGACCGCCAACTGCTATTCACTGGCAACTGTTAGACGTGATATAGGAAAATTTTACTATGAAAAGTTTGCGTTTACTGTTGTGTTTCTAGATTTTCGTCGACTCGTTTTGTTAGCGGGCTTGACAATTCTGACTCCCATGTTGATTAATTTTATAGGTGTAATTTTATATATGCTCGTGTGCGGCGTTGCGCCATTTAACGAAGCGAACGACAGCGAAACACTTACGAACATAATGGATTGCCGATACAAAGTTTTGGACCATGTTAGTGAGGAATGTCAGGATTTGATACGAAAGATGCTTATCCGGTGAGTTCTTGGATTTTCCTGATATAATTTGGTATGAACTCATGTTTCTTATCATTCCGTTTGTTCTGCCAGTACAGGGTGTTTCACAATTGTTGAAACAAAGCGATTGGGCACAAATCCAGGATTTTAAATGATACCACAATGATGATTACATTTATTGAAAGGTGAAAAGATAACATTTTATAATCTGCAACTGTTTGTCCTCAAATCAGAAATAATATGTCAAGAAGAGTCCTAGAGTACATGCTCCAGATGTCCACCGTCGCATAGATTTGCTCGGACTTCGACCGACTGACTCTTGAACCCTAGTGACATTGTCGGTAGTTCGAATCGTTATTGGAGGCCCAGAGGGCGATGAGCCTGTTACCCTACGATCTCCACAAGTGCCATGAGTTTCAAACTTCTTGACCAACTTGAATATCTGACTCCTGTTTGGAAATTTGTTGAAGCTGAACTTCCTTCTGAACCTTGCTTGAACAATCTAGAAAGACTTCGTTTCGTAATATGTCTTTACACAAAAGATCTTCTGCTCCATCGACCAAGGCATCATTAGACTATTTTTTGTTTAATATATAGAAAGGTTAACTATTTCCCTATGACAATCTGGAAAGAGAAAAATGAATAAGGTCATCGATAAAGATTTTAGAAGCTGCCGCTTTGTTTCAACAATTGTGAAACACCCTGTATTTATCTGAGGTGCGTTTCACAATTCCGGTATTCAATACTGAGCTAAAAGCTCACTGCGGAAAGATACGCTTTGTTTTACACCCAAGCGATGCCAGCTGGAATTCCACGTAGAATTACGAAGCTTTATTACCTTTTACGTTCATCATTAAACAACATAGGATTGGTTATCTGTTACACATAGTCTTGCACCTTGGAGGTGATCAACGTCCACAACTGGAGGCGATGGTTTGATCAAAGTGGGGTTTGTTATCTTCCTTGTTGCTTGACCCACCATCAAGCCTTCTTCGAGGATAGTCGCCATTAATGTTTGCAATTTGGAAGCGTTTTCTTCGAGGGTCGTGTGCCATTGGTTCAGGCAAATCGATTTGGCGCCGCACAGACTCAGCAGCATCGCCGTCTTCACAACAAAGAACAGTTGAAACGTAAAATAGAAACGTCAGTGGTCAGTGCTACCACAACACGTGAATGTATACAGCAGTGGAAGTGCACGATGTGCCTTAAAACAATGCATTGCCAACGAAAATAACAATCTAAATCAACAAAATTAAAATTAAACAATTTTCATAGCTCAGGGAATCCGCGAAATCCTGAACACTGATGTTTTGAAATGCAAAAAATAAAACTTGTAATAAGGCAGCATTAACTTTGTAGACATGGACATCAACAAGAAAATTCCTAGGAAGTAGCGACGTTATAGCACAAGAAGGCACATACTCAATACATATTAAATAAATATTAGACGCCATACCATTGTTTCCCTGCCAAATTAGGCTTCATACGCTTTTTTTGCAAAAACCGCAAAATAATCTTTCAAATCTCACGCATTTGGAGAGTTAGTAGAACAAGAACCGCTAACTCCTCAGGGGATGCGAAAGTCGGTCTTGTCCTAGCATTTGAGCACTCGTGTTTGCAGCGGAAGTAAAAACATCAATATCATCGTGAATATGCCGCCAGGAAAAAATACAGAAGTTGGTCATTTTGTTGTGGGTCGTAAAGCGTGCCTTTTGGTGGAAGTGGAATACTGAGTAAAATCCGGCTCTATCCGAAGGTCGTGAATTGACTTCTGATTTTAAGTTTGCGACTGGAATCAAAAAGATCTTTCCGTGGCGGAACGGTGCATTGCCAATCGTTTAAGTGTCAACTTCTCGGGAACACAGTGACTTCTTTAAATTGCATTCCACAAAAAGACAACTCGGACTGAGGCGTTTGCACAGTGCGTTTGCACAGTACTAACACGTAAAAGCTAGACACGTTTTACATTCAATTTCGAGAAAAAAATACATGTTGGATTTTGTGCGTGCAATATGGGTCTATTTCCTTTGCGATGCAGCAACCAGCAAACACAATACTTTTGCTGATTTGCTTGGGCAACAGTGTGCGGCTAAACAGACTGGATTCTCTCACGGGCCGAGATTCACCGGACCCGTTTCGTATCTTCCGCAGCCGCATTCCTCGCATGCATCGGATTATCGCACCTCGATACATGAGAGAAGCTGCTCGTGGGGGAACTCTGGTCGAAGAGGTTTGGGATTTGCGCGTGAAGAAAAAATACCTTCGACGCAATCTCCATAACATATGCTGATGGTCACAAATTACAATCCATCCGAGCGTGACGAGCCTGGTCACGCGACACTGGCAGCAAACTGACTCACGTCAACGCTTGTTTCGATCGAAAACAATTGGTTCGTCTTGTCCACGTCGACTTTGCTCTGGTGCCGGAAACTTTTGTTCGTTTGCGACTTGTCGACCAACAGCACCATCTGGCAATCCTCCAGATTGAGCGCTATCACTTTGGAAGGAGGGAACTGCGCGACAGATCGAATCGTCAAGTACAAGGCGAGAGACCTGCGTGCGCGTTTGCGCGCTGTATATTGACTGCCTTGTCGAACATAGACACCAGCTTATACGAAAAAGTTTTTCCTGACGATAACATCCACAGCGGTTAAACTTAGTTTTTTTAGCACTGTTTTGCCCAACACTGAAAACCATCTACAAAGCTTTTAGGCATACAAGCAGATGTGGAAAACTCTTAACGAAGAAAACATGCTTCGTGTATTTTCAGAAACGAAACTCCACCCAGTGCTTGGAAGACGTTGTCCGACAAAACTCGTGGCAGGAAATTGTGTTTTTAATTTTGGTGACGGCAATTGGCGGCAGCTCGAAGCCTGAACTGTGCTTCTTGCCGGGGCGGTTGAGGTGAACGCTCTTGCCAAAGGAGCGCTACGGCAATTCACTCAGTGGCTGTGGATCGTACACCCAACCTTCCAGTTGGGAGGCGGACACTTTACCACTGAGCTATTGCCGTCCCAGCAAACTTGTTCTAAGCGTTACCAACATACCTGCGCTATGAATCTTTCCATGCCGTAAAATACGAAGGCAGAGCAGTCGTTCAACAAGCGTTCCCACTGCCCGGTGCTCGGAAGACCGTGCGTGCCAAAAAAACCGCTCCAGCGGGGCGTGAAGTTTGACGAATACAACTGCATCAGCTGCTTGAATACCTGGTAGGGCCTGTACTGCTCCGTCTCGGAACAATCGTCACGGTGGTCGACCACATAACACACTCTGCAAAGGTACAGAACGGTTTATGGCGAACAACGCGAGCGTCGCGCGAACGAATTTTCGGCAACAGCTGCGCGCTGGGGCGAGTGAAACGATCTGCGACAATTTTGCACAAGACCTAAAAAGGAGAGTTGCATGCAAAATTCATGGCCGGCGTGTGTGCGATGTGTTGAATTTCATCTGGTTGTGTCCTCCATGCGGTGATCAATGTTTTGATATTAAATATTTATTTTAAAAGTCCATTATTCGCACACACAATACGATTCAGTTAGAGTTTCGCCAAAGCAAGAGAAGGAAGAGTGAAGACAGGTGGAGGATGGAGTGGCATCTTTAGCAGCAACGAATCAAACTACAACTAACTCACAGAGTGGCTCCATCCAAACCGACTGTTTGAAACCGTGGTTGTTCTAAGAACATGCTTCAAGCTTTTTCACTTCCTGCCAGAAGCAGTCAGGTGAAATCCAAAGGCGCAAAGGAACGTTAAGTCGTTTCGGTTCTGCGCACTTTTTCCTTACACGAGATGCCATTTACTCGCCTCCTACAATACTGATTCGTGAAGTGGCAGGTCTGGAATGTAAGACTAAGTAAACTTCAAGTCCTTCAGCGAGGCATTCCTATACCGTTGTGCCACGACTGCAGAGCTTTGTTTTTCTTGTTTTTTTTGCCCGAACTGGATTTACGCGTGAACTGCTCAGTGCATGGTTTGTGTTTTCGAAGTGCTGATTATATCTAATCATGGGCGTCGGAAGGGGGGGTGCAGGGGGGTCTTGGCCTTCCCCTGGATATTGACATTTGACATTTTCTTATAACTTTTTCGTAAAAAATGTTTACTCTCAGTTTCGAGTTGGCAAAATGAAATTTTACCACTGTTGGCCCTCTCTGAAAAAATCCTTTGGCTATCCCCTGAAAAAAAACGCTATTTCCCCCCTGGAAAAAATCCTTCCGAAGCCCAGCTATCTATACCGCACCACCCAGTGCCGGATCTGCTATAGTATCACCCCAAGTCAGCAAAAACACGCGCTTCAAGCGATACACAAGGTGAGGGCAGGTTTCACGTGAGCTACGCAAATTTCCACGCTTCGAAATCATGACACCATCGCTTCTCTGCAACCAGTTGACTCACCCATGCGTGTCGATCGGGGCACACGACGGAGGCAACTCTCGATTTAGGGGAACTACTTTCGCTGCAGGAGTAGCAGCTTTCTTGACGGCGCTTTTCGCCCCCTTTGCTGACTTCTGCAGGTTTTTTCCTTCAGATTTTTTCTTTTCCGCAGACGCTGCATCTTCAGGATCCACGAACCAGCGTTTATGAAGCAACTGAGTGAAAAGGAAAAAACTGTTCAATAGAGGAGCGTCACATCGCTTCGGGCAAAGTAATTTTCGAGAAAAGTTTGCTTCACATTCTTTCCCTGTTTCGTGTCACCCGCGTGGTCGATGTCATGAATGAGAAACGCACAAACTAGAACAGCTCAATCATGCCACGTATAAAAGCATAGGTGATGCGCAAACTTCTTTTCTGATAAGCTGCTGGTATTTGTAAGTCAGCAAATGTTTTCCAATTGATGACGATGCGTCGCCAAACGAATTCTCATTGAACCTACTCTAGCGCAACAAATTTAGATCCAACTTCCTACAGTTTCCGAAAGCAAATTCAAAGAAATCAAAACTTTGCGAAAAACAAAGCCAGAAGTTGTATACATCCGGATGCTTTGTCACTTAAAGAACTGCGCAGCAGCCCTGTAGAAAACTACCAAAGAAAACAGCAGCATGATCTAGGGATACTAATTATGCGAGCAAAAAAGAAAAAAGATGGAGAGACCATGCCGATCACGTTTTTCCTCGTCTCGACACTGCCGACGCCAAGCAAATCAGATGCTTACTAAAAATTAGGTTAAGACTCTGTAAAAAGTGATATGATTCCGTGGTTTTATGAAGTATGAACAGGACGCAGCAGAAGCTGATGCAGAGCGTGTTCTTATAAGCAGAACAGTTTAATATCACCCACTGCGTCGGTTGCAAATAATGGTTTGATTGCGTAATAGCAGGCGCTGCCAGGTGCTCGTCGAACAGTTCAACGCCTGTTTGCAGCAAAGACTGGCTTGCGATTCTTCTCAACTTTTTCCATCGGAATGCATGGAAAAGCGACAGATTATGTTACCACAACAACAACGACATATATTATGAGCTCAAAAACAACGCATGGGCAAACAAGCTTCAGCGAAAAACTGATAAATAGTAAATAGGTTTGAATATCAATATTGTTTTAGCACAACACATAAGAACTCCAGTTAGCTGTAGTATAAGCCTTCTTTGTGTAAGCTTACTCACGTAACAAGAGCAATGTTTATCTGTCGCATTCAGAAGTTACGGAAGTCGCTTGCAAAGATAAATAATGGACAGACGTTCAACTGTTCGCACGATAGCGCAGCATATGCCATTCAGGGCATGCGTGTGCCTAAAAGAAGAGAGAAGCGCTCTGCACATGCTGAGCTGCAGCGACGAAGAAGCAGGCTTGGATGATTCATTACGTTTAACGCGGAAACAACCGCCAAGAAACAACGCGAACACAAACGAAAACTGTTATCAATTACCTGGAGAGAGAAGTCTCGGCTTACAGCGTCGATGTGAGGCGTTTGCAGACATTGTAGCGCCTCTAGCGGCAGTTCCATAAGGCTGGAGCCGATCAGAAAAATGACAACTTCAGCTGGTAATTCTGTCAGGGGTTGACCGCTTTGAAGCTAGATCATGAAAAATAATTTGGTTATAGCAACACCGAAAATTGATTTCCAAAAATTACTTAAAGCTTAAGTTTTGTAATCGCCATTAACATGGCACAGACCAACAGATCTGTTTCAAAAACTCTTGGCATTTCTGAAATAAATCATACAAACAGAAAGGAAAAAGTGGAAAAGCGAATCGAAAATACTAAGCGCGCCCTTAATACAGATCTATGGAAATCAGTCACGAAAAAACAACTTGACGAGTTCTTGTAAGAAGACAAGCAAATGTAAACTTTTCAAAACGACCAACTCGGCAACAAACCTGCATCTCTGCGTGTTCATTGATTGGTTGAATGAGCTTTGACTGAAGTTCGGAAGATACATCGGACAAATAATCCTCGAAATCATTTAGAACCTCATCAAATAGTTCCTGCAAAGTTTTAATAATTTAAGACATACTACTCGGAAGGCGTCGAATTCACTTTAGAACGTGCTTGCTACAGGCTGTTTTTGCCACTCGGCTCCTGTACGAGCAGTAAGGTTTGTGCAGTAGTCAAGAGTAATGCCGACAGCAGACAGCACATCCAACAAAATGCTGAACTTCTGAAACGAAGATGTTTCGTCGAAATCGTAGCACAAGATATATTGAAGCGCCAAAGATGGTGATGATAATGATTTGTGCGAAAAGTTTAATCTACATGCACACTGGATGCGTCCTGTGCGTTTTTTTGGGCGCATGCGTCTGATTTTGTGACGTCATGTCCTTTTCTGATGCGTCTGGTATGGTTCGCGTTCGAGTAGAATCTGTTTCTACATTGACGCATCAGACTCACTGCACTGGGTCCGGGAAAGAGCGGTGATGGGATGTACTTGTAGACACTATTTTGTATTGAGGTAAAGAAAAGGATGCAGAACGTCCACAGAACGATTGCTAATAGTTTGTGGTTAGCTGAAACACACTGGATTTGCGAAAGATCAATTTATCATCTAGTCTTCAGTAGGCCCAGTGCGGTAGGCTACAAAATTTCTGAACTGTTTAGGCCTACATGACCCGGCCTATCTGATCGGCTACTGTTGGTTGAAGTTTTTTCGCAAACAAGTCGTGGTTTGTGCGACATCTTCTGCCATTTACTATACTGTAGGCCATTCTAGCTCTTGGGCAAGGTCATGCTAAAGCTAAATGAATGAAAGTATTTTCTGCACTAGGCTACTTGAAACTGTAATTGAAAGTAAGTTGTTACTTTCAGTGAAGACTAAGTACTCCCCACGATCGGGGTAAGCAAGGAATCAATCAGCAAATGTTTAATAGGAAATTGATTTCACGTAAAATTACCCATCCTCAGTCCTTATTCAAACAAGAGAAATCTATTTGAATAAGGACTGAGGATGCGCAATTTTACGTGAAATCGATTTCCTATTAAAAATTTGCTGATCGATTCCTTGCTTCTCCCATCGTGGCGAGCACATTCTTGAATATAGGTATGTGCAAGTTTGAATGATCGCAAAAAGTTGAAAGCAGAGCGCAGTCGGCTGATTCTTCTAAAGCAAACAGAAACACTAATGCTTGTAAGTGTTTCAGTGAACAGTTGATGAGCCTTGTTCAGGCAAATCCATTGTCACATAAATTATAACTTACGGAGTACAAGAACGATAAAATAAAAAATAACATTTCGAAAGCATCACAAATTTTCCAAACTGATGATATTTTTCTGTCTTACAAAAGCCAAGGCTATTGTTGTTTATTCCCCTGCTAGTGATTTTGTTACGGGATTGTGTGTGACATTGATTGTATCGATTGTCCATGCTGCTTTACTTTTTTGATACTTGGCCCCTCTAAAAATGAAACCAATGGCTTAATGCAATGCCTTCATGACAGTGGAGGTAGGCCTACACAAACCGCATTCAATCCATTGTAGCAACAAATCATGCAAATTTTATGTAGCCTAGTGCAACACTTTGCTCTTCGGAAATGTGGACAGTACTACTTTTTAAATAATTTGTGACACAAGTTAAATTTGGCAATATACGTTTGTTTTGAATGCATGTAACCAGTCATTTCAAGGTTTTGTGCAGTGTACTGCAACAAGTTTTGTGTAACTTTGTTCAACAATAGGTCTATGTGTGTACAAAATTAGTAACACCCTAAAAATATGTCACATGTGATGTCATAAATTAGGTAAAACACAGTCTTGCACTGCAGCACACCAAGGTCATCGCCGACTTTCGGGTCTCAAACATCCGTTCAGCCCAGGCCGTGCGCAACGAACGCACCGCTTCATGCGCAGGCGTTTGCATACGAAGACGCATTGAACTCATTGTAACAGTCGCAGACACACC
>Ga0210059_1002310_pt1 | contig 29778 bp, 23 predicted proteins | sample Ectturendosymbi2_FD_188042 | JGI IMG/M metagenome (GOLD analysis project Ga0210059, IMG submission 188042) | Ecteinascidia turbinata endosymbiont from Florida, USA - Sample 2 (SPAdes) (version 2) | ecosystem: Host-associated > Tunicates > Ascidians > Unclassified | place: Key West, Florida...
ATTGCTTAACTTTTATGTGTTGCCAGCCTTGTCTTCCCAACTTTCAGTGTTTTCAAAGTTGTGTATCATGAACACCCTTTTGCATTTCCTCCTTCTGCTGTGTCAGTCATGCCATTGTCTCAGGAGCGTATCCTTCGGTGGTCGTATCTTAGGCTTGCTCGTAGTGCTTATCACGGTTGGCTGAGTATGATGACGTCATCAGAGGGGCCCCCTTTTTGGTCTTGCCTCGGGCCCCCAACCTTAAATCCACCACTGACTGTAACCATGAAATTTGCACAACTACATTATTTTTATCACAAAATATTGAGGGGGACAAAAGATATTATGTCCCCCCTGTCCAAAAGTTGGGGGGGACATGTACCCCCGTACCCCCCATAAACTCGGTCCCTGGACCTGTATCTTAATACAACTATCACACAAGCTTAAAGAACTTACTAAATTCAGAACACCACGCAGGCGTAAAAACAGAGCAGATGAATTATGAAAACTCGCCTCAGAAAATATAACTTTGCGCTTAGTACTCGCTCAGAAGTCAGAACCAAACCTTAACGATTAAGACATATGCCCACAAGCCTTTCATGGACGTATTTCTAACAAGCCACATAGTTTTATACTGTGTGAAAAGAAGCCTGCATAAGCATAGCTTGATTAAGCTATTCACTCAGGCGCATTGGTCACACTCACAATCTCACGTTATGATGGATTTTAAACTTGTGGAAGCGGAAGCATTGCTACAGATTCACCACTGCTTCATTGCACACAGTATAAAACAACGTGGCTTACCGTTGTCAGCAGTCATTGTCTCGCGGCATCACCTGCCTCAGATGTCTGAGGTCAACACAATCGTAACTTAAAGGAGTGGACATGAGTGAACCGCTAGCTCATCACTGCATCACACCAGAATAGTGAAGCTGGCTCTTGTGCAATGTGAGTGCCATATCGGTAAATAATGTGTTACGGCAAGAATCAAATCAATTAATCGGATTCAAGATGCTGATTTCAAATTTTCCAAAATTTTCGGTTCTTAGTCCCAATTTTCAGGGAGGGGCAAATGCCCGTTTCTCCCCTGCTGCAAACGCTCACGAAAGTACCCCACCGCATCTTTTTGAAAAGCAGAATGTCCTTGAAAAAATCTCAAGTGATCTGGCAACCCTACTGCTAACTTACGGGAGGGAAGTTCCTTGCGTGTTGTGTTCTCTCAGACAAGAAACTACGGTAATTGCCTTTACTGATGCAAATATGTACGCGACTTCGATGACGCAACCCAGTGGTTAAAAGCGACGGTTCCGGATCGAAGGGTCTGGCTCCCTACACCTACCTGTGTTATCGTTGCTGTGCGCTTGAGCAAGGCACTTCAACACGGGCACTCAAAGGGACCAAGCAATCTGCACGTCCGTGCGGCCTGCTTCTACTGAATATTGCACCTCGGGAAATGAAACACGCACTCATGCGTGTGCCAGTGTGCCTATACACATTGTATCGTATTCGTATACTGTGATTGTACCATGTATAGTATTGTACGATGTTCTGTCGTAAGACCGTTACCATTCGAATAAAGAAAGCATGTACAGTTTTTACCTTTCGAATTACCATTCGAATAAAGAAATCATGTCGTTTAGTAAATTGGAAAGTGGAATTCATAAATTACTAAACTTTAATGCAATGCAAGAAAAGCAATACAATGTGACTGCTGCATAAACATGCGCAATTCCAAATAGTAAAGCTGCAGGCAATTTCAGTCCTTTGAAAGAAATACCTGTGCCTATTTTTCCTCATAGCAAACGTATCTGTGACACAATCAGTGTCATTTTCAATTACCTTGTTAGCATAACAACGTTCAGTGTTGATTAGGGCAACACTGTTCAATCGATCTTGCATGCTGTTTCGTAAGTACGTTTTCATTCTCCGCAAACCACTGAATTAACGTTCTGCTGTACAGGTAGTTGCTGGAATCGCTGCAAATATCTTCATGATTTTGTAGAGTTCTGGCAGCATCTGGATTAAGTCTGCTTGATGCAATGCTTCGTAAATTCCAGAAGCTGTTGTTGATGCAGCCAACAGGGTTGGTCCAAATTACACACTGCATTCACAAAACTAACTTCAAAATTTTCCTACCTCAGCCAGGCAGCTAAAATTTTATGTTAAGATCAGTGCTGCAACAGATAACTGAAGAGTTCTAAAAAAGCACGAAAAACCTGGCATCAAAACTCAAAAAAATATATCATCTTAACACCCTGCACCTCTACCCAGCGCAAACTCGAAAACGAAAAAAGAAAGAGTTACCGAATTCTTATATTAAGCTGTTGACCTACCGACATCCGATTGTTCGATTATTACAGAAAACGAGGGCTTGGTCCATATCAAAGTCCTTATAACCAGTCACTACTTTGGTCCAGATTACACACTACACAAGCCCAAATCACACGGATCACCCCCAATTTAATATACACTGAATGCACTGTATAGAAAAATTTTTCACTTTTTTTTGAAAGACTTTCTGGCGACGGTTCTGCCCAGGCCCGCACACGCGGTAGGAATTCGGGGGCAGTTACCCCCAAATCTTTTTTGTGCCACCACATTCTGTTGTGCTCAGAAAAATTTGTTTTAAACATACGATGAAAAAAATCTTTCCCCCCTAAAAATGTATATTTTGCCCCCCCAAAATCTTAAAACCTGCCTACGGGCTTGGATCTGCCAAAATTGTGTCTGCAATTAGGATATTTTGTTTTGAAGGCCATTCGGCCTCGAGATGTAGCATTACGTCGAAAACGTTTTTTATAAATCACCATTAGGGGGGCCCTTGTAAGCATTTTTAGGGGCGTCCAGAGTAGGGTTGCTACGGCACTGATCCTACATAACGGTGATGTAAGCTTCCTATCAAGACCATCGCACAAATTCCTCTCTGACAAACCTGGCGTGCAACATATATAACTCAACTTGTCTGCAGCATCAACCGCAGCCTCAAATCAGTGGTTCTTAACCTTTCTTGTCCCATGGACCATCCTTTTAAAAAAATCCCTTGGACCACTTTCCTGTGAACAAGTAGTCGAATCTGTACTGCACAAGGTTACAATTGTTAGGAACGTCTTATCAAGGATTTATGAAACTTATAGTGGACCACTAAAAATTCCAGGTGGACCACCGGTGGTCCACTTGGACCGCGTTGAGAACCACTGCCTTAAATGAACACGGTAGATTTTTGTTTTTGTACAATTTTAAAACCAAAAGTGAAAAGGTGATATACATTTCATGTGCTTTGAAGCTCAAACTTTGGCTAAGAAGCAATCCAGTTTCAAAGTCATTTTTATTACGCAATTACGCCAGACACTGTTTAGCAACAGTAGCATTTATTTTAGATATTTATTTGTGATGATTAAACATGTATTATGACGATTCCATCACAATTATGCGGAGCCTTAAGTGTTCATCAATCATTTCCCATTAACTTGCCGGCGAGTAAAAAATCACTCTTATCAAGTAATCAGAGTCCGATTGCATTGGCTGTACATAGTCGCAATGTGTTTCAACTTTCATCTGATGTCAACTGCCACCCAATCCCACAGTAAATTTGCAATTATTCATGCGTAACGAGAAGAGTTAGCAGAAAATCTAGCGTATATGCAGGAAGATGCTTTCAATTTTGTAAGTGCTGAGGGCATTGGCACTGTCACGACCAAGCGCATGTGACTAAAATGAAACTAATTTGAACTATTTCCCATCGATTGGATTTTGTAACTTCAACACTAATGGATTTTTAAAAAAGACTTCAAGGGGTTACGCTAGAATGGCTAGATCAACCAACCAACTGCTGTGTTAATCTGCGGCGACAAGCATTTCTTAATTTTCCTGCAGAAACATGATGATAAGAGGTTGTAGCTTCGTTTTCGCAAATACATAACCATTTTCACACTTTGTGTAGACTGAGTGGGTCAAACATACGCAAGTTTGTTTGGAGGACATGTGTAGCTTTCCACAAATTACAATATTGCCTTTATCAATTTTGCGAATTATTCTTTAACTCTAAACAGCTAGCTTGGGAAGCAAGGAATGCATTTCTCAGTTCATAGATCTGGTACAGACAGTTTGAATGTGCAAAAGATAGCTTCAGAATTTGTTTCAATGAATCAGAAACGCCAGATTGTTTTTGGAAATGTGTGACGTGTGTCTGATTATGTTTTTTTTCTTCTGATTACACGACTCTGCTTCTGTTCATTAAAAAAAATTATGGTTGAATTTTGATGTTTTGTCAAACAAAAATCATTCCCTTTTTTTAGTAATTCTTAGCCGCTGGCCATACCAATCATTTTTACCTTCCGCTGCCGTTGAATTTAAAGTTCAAATATTTGAATATTTCTCTCTGTGTAATTTTTCCTCTGTGCCCCTGTGGTTCATTACGAAGTTCTGCCATATCCTTAATTTTCGAATCAAATCAAGAATAAAATTTGGTCGACACAGTTGAGTGCGGTTGTTATGGCAACCAACGATGTATCCTTGTAAAAAAGTAATTTGTTACAAATTTATATTAGCAATTAATTTGTTCTCCTATAATGATTGTAATACTTTCTATTTGTTGAGTCTTTTCATTAAAAATTTGTTCTGTTGTGCTGAGAGTTTCCGCAGATATATTTAGTTTACTTAAAGTGCAGCAGCAGCAGCAGTGTCATTCATTTCGAGAGAAAAAGCCCCTAACACGCAACCTGCGAATATCCTTCAGTTTTGCCCATTTCGAAACTCAGCACTTACAACGAGCTACAGTACCGTACCATACAATCAACTTGCATGTGATTTGCGATATGTGCAGTAGAGAAAATTGCCGGTTAGAATACAGGTAGTGTACATTGACAGAAAGCGCGCTTGCCAGTGACTGAAACCAGAGATGGACATGGGGAATCTCAGGAAGATTGCGTAGTTACTTTAGTAGAGTAGTAGTAGTAGTCGTTTAGTCTGGACATGATGATGATGAACTGATGAACTGAAGATCGACAGGATGCTGAATCGAGCTAGCATCAGACTCAGTCAGCTCGAATCTCAACCCGCAGACCCAGATGAAGGAATAAAGTCTTACACTGCTATAAAAGTTTTACCCATCACTCCAAGGTGATGTAGTAATGTATACTTCTGCGGTGCTGGATGTACGGTCTAGTCTAAGTTGATATTTCCAGCAGGCCAGTTGTGCCTTGCTTTTTATCTTGTTCTTTCAAAGGAAAGTTCAATTCTCAGGAGTGAACCACTTGAATGTTGGCATGCTGTCAGTGTGCTGTTTCTATCTTAAATTAAGTTTTGAATAAAACAAACCTAAACAGATCAGTTTTGCATACTTTGTATATACTGCCTAATTCACATGCTTTATTATAAGAATCTGTAACAACAGTTTAGAATTCATCGTTATAAAAAGTGTTGTTTTGATCTGATACACAGTTACTGAATCAGGTTAATGGTGCTAATACTTAAAAACTAAGACTCTACGTAGGGGTTACAATTGACCAGATAAAAAAATATGCAGTGTCTAAACAACCATATCCAGTTTTTGCATTAAGAGGAATAAAAAATCATATTGAGTGAAATTGCTGACCTCTGCAAAATCTTTGACCAATTCTTGTATATCAGTTGCTTCTCAGAGTGAAAGATTAAAGTAGTGATTAGTTTTTGCTAACACACACTAAGCCACAACTCTTAACCCCAACTCTAAACCCTAACCCCTAATCCTAAAGTGTAGAATTAACCCAAATCCAAAAGTCTAAACCTAAACCCTTGTCTGGTTTTCAAAATTGTTCAACAAAGTACATCAACACTGCTCCCTGAAAAAGTTAAAGCCAAAGCAACCATAATGAGAGCTGAACCAACGACCCCCCATCGCTGTTCAGTGGGCACATGTCTTTAAGACAGGCTTTGTAATGCATCAACTGCTTTAGCAGACATGCAGAAATTACATCACCTGAAAGATAAAGGTTATGTGTGTATTGCCTTTTCCAAAAGGGCAAGAACTATTTATGATTTGTTTCATCCCTCATCACATTCTTACGTGCTAATGTATATGTTGCTTTAGGTCAGGGGTGACGAACCTATTTGCTATCGCGGGCCACTTTGTCAGGTACCTCTGAGTAAGCGGGCTGCACAACTTTTAGTCATACTATGAAACCTGTTAATAACGAAAAAAATTGTTCACCAACAGAAACAAACAACAAACGAAAGTAATAAAAACCTATGCAAACCATACAACTGCTGGTCTCACCTGAATGCTTCGCGGGCCACACAAAATTCTTTTGCGGGCTGCATGAGGCCTGCGGGCCGCATGTTCATCACATCTGCTTTAGGTGTACTGTATTGGCCTGAATATTCTGACATCTAAGTCTATGACTTTACCAATTTTAATGCAGATGGACATAATGTCTGCACTATACCAACTTAGTGTTTGTAGATAAACATAATAATGCAAAGAATTTGCATAGCTTGAAAAGCAGAACTATATTTATAAATGTAGCAAACCATTTAAAATGTAGGATACTGTACTTTTTGCAAACATGCATGAGGCATAGAACATTAGAAGTAAACCTTTTTTCTGTACATAACACATTTATAGTAAATCCATTCTTTTTTATTCATGTGTTTGACTCAGACACAAGGTTCGTATCATACTAGTTGGACAAAAACAAAGGTACAGAAATGTTTATGCACAAGGCATCACAGGGTAGGTATTAGTTAGTACACATAAATCAATAATGGAAAAGAACAAATGCTGAAATGAAACACAACCAACTACTGCATTCAGTCATCGTCATAAAAAAGCATTACATATCGTATTTGTTCGATTGTAAGCCATAGCTTATCGCGATTTTTTTTCATGATTGTGTGCAGTGTACAATCAAGGGTGGCTTACAATCGAAGATGGCTTACATTTGTTTCTTTAGCTTATTGAAAGGTGTAGATCAGTGCTCTACAACCTTTTTTGTTATGGTGCACCCTTAAAGATGTTTTGATGAACTCATCTACCCTATTTACTTAAACATGGCATATTTTATCCAAACTGTCAGAAAAAGTGGGAGTATACGTCCCCCACCTAATTGCACCATGTCTGTAAATACCTCGGCCTAAATAAGCAAGTACCCTAATTCATTAACTCAGTTACATAATTGAATTGCTAATGGTTCATTGTCTGTTGCTTATGAATCACAAATAATCAACTTATTATAACAATTAGCTTGACATGCATGGTCTGATGCTTACGCACCACGCTTTAGAATGTACAACGTCTAGGTTAAATCCTGAAAGTCATTGGTTAATGGTTCATGTTTGTTAACAGAAAGTTTTTGTAAAAAGTATCTGTTTGATGTGACAAGTTTGTGATGCACCCTTTCGTAGTGGTGCACCCCACACATATTTTGGTGCACCCTAGGGTGCACCATGCACACCGGTTAAAGAATGCTGGTCTAGATGGCAATAAGCTTTTCCTTAGCTACGTTTGGTTGACCAAACTGTCTTTTTGCATTATTTTCCATCTCTTGAGGCTTCCAATTAAGTTTATCATCAAGTATGACGGCAAGATATTTCAAGCTACCTTGTTTTGATATTGTGTGGTGATTCATTGAAACTGAAAAATTTATATTGTCATGGTTGTTCATGAGAATGAACTTACTTTTGGAATAATTGATACATAATTCATTAGCACGAATCCAGCGATCAATTTCTTTGAGCTCATGGTTAACTGCTTTTATCTAAAATTTTGTTGTTTTTCCCCAAAATATGAAGATTGATATCATCAGCATATGAAACAGCATTAAAGTTGGAGGCTTTCGCAATGCAATTAATATATATAAGGTATAGTAAAGGCCCAACAACAGATCCCTGGAGCACACCACATGTTACATTCAAAAAAGAAGATTTAGTATCTGCTATTTTAGTACACTGAAAAACTTTCCTCTAAGTGTCTCTGCCCTACTCAGCTCCTTGAAGAACTGGCTAAACCACGATAGATACTGGTTATGACCCAGCACTCCTGCTCAACTATACTGCTCATCGCAACCCCTTCAAAAATATAACCCCATTGAGTTTCTAATAATTTAGCCATTTGCTTTAAAATATGATAAAAATTTATGAAATTTTTGAGGGGTACCTGACGTGACAACCTCTTTAACAGCTTTTTTTCAGTGTCCCTGTGCTTCAACTTTAATTTGTATGCAATTGTCTAATGTTTGCGCCAATAAACTCAACTTGTTTACTACACAATAAAGTGATTTCACTTGCCTCTGAATGCCGTTTTTATCTTTCAATGAGGCATGAAGTAATACATCAACATATTTGACTTTGTCAACAACCTTTATACTTGGACAATTTATTAAATAAATCCTTTTCAATGTTAATATTTTTAAGTTGCGCAAAGATCTTTCTGCATTCCTAAAAACTGTTTAGGTTAAAGCAATACACCAATGATCAGTAATTGGATACATAATCAGTAACGCACTTGGATTTTCAATGAAGATGCCAGTACTTTGCTACTTTTCATGGATTGAAGCTTTTATTATCTCCAAGATTTCAATAGATATTTTTTAGAATCTGTGTTAGTTAGTGTTTAAAATATTTTTTAGTTTATGCTATAAAGCAAGGGTGTGCAACCCATGGTTTGTGAGCAAAAAGTGACCCAGGAGCAGAACTTTTGTGGCTCACAAAAAGTCCAAAAATAACTAAAAATACATTAAGAGATAAATAGCTTGCTGTTTACTTTCCCTTATGACCACATGAGTTTACCTGCACCCAGTATTTGCTTTAGCCAGACACTGTTGCTCCATAAGATAGATAAATAGATAGATTTATTTGGTGGTACTGAATTAATTGCGCTAGATATACTCGCTAAAACAGAAAAAAACACCAGGGCACTGAAAAAACACTGAGGGGATCTAGTCAGGTGCCCCATAAATTACGTGAGATCGATGTTTCCATGGTGAAGGTTGTGTCGACCACTAGACGTGCTGTCGCAGTCCGATGTATAGGTTGCGGGATTAATGGCCAGTTGCAAAGAGGTTACTCTTGTCGGGCACAAATGGCCATGATGTTTAATTGTCATGGACCGCAAGGTTCCAGACGAAGAGGAAAAGAAAAACCCGACAAAAAAGAAATCCTTTTCGGGTTGCCATAACCCTTTCTTGATCCACGCACACCCATTATAAAGATAGTCTGATTTGATTATGACCACGATGCAAATTCCATGGAGATTGAGGAGTTCATTTTTGGAGATAATCTTCGTAAGAGAATTGTTTGCTTCTTCTATAGGTGTTCTTGATATTCTGTAACAAAAACTGGACCGCGGCAGCAATGTATTCACGAAGTAATAAGCTACATTAAAACACATAAAAATAGTATACTACAAGTACATACATTTTGTAGTACAGCAAGGATTTAAGCAAGGATTACAGTTTTCAAAGGGCGTTGCCAATCATCTGTGAGTGGCCAATGAGTTGTTTAACCCACAGAGCTTGACATGTGCAACTGTGGCCCATGGATCAATCTGGTTATGTGTATTTGGTCCAGCAGTGCTGCATGATTACACACCACTGCCATAAAAGATTAAAACTTGAGAACTTGATGACCTAGTGTGGAAGTGTCATTTTGAACAATGTAGTTTCTATAAATCATTTCAATGATTTTATCAGTGCAACTTTTGAAAATTTTTATTTGGTAAGTTTTCCACAGATATATAATGCAGCTTCCAAATTGCAAAAAGAATTTTTAATTACAATATTTTTACTCAAGTTGCTTTGCAGCTATTTTGATTATTCGTTAACACATATCCCATCTACTTTGAGTCAGTGTGGAGAAAAAAGATGGTAACAACAGAGTTTATTGCATTACAGCTGAGTTTACATACATGCTTGCGAAAATCAGAGTAAAGTAATGCGGCAGTGCAACTCTGTTTGCATCAAGATTGTTCTTGGGAATTAAAGTTTCATAGTCTAGACCAGTGGTTCTTATCCTTTTCTTTACCACATCTCCCTTAAGTACTTGTCCTTTGTTTCAAGCCCCCCTTGCTATAAATAAGTTGTAAAAGCAAATGGATTGTTTGGTAAATTTATTGATCAAACTTTCAATGTTGTACAGTGCTTAAGGGCTCGCACCCCCTAGAAATTTATTGACAACCCCTTGGGATGTCCGTACCCCCAGTTAAGAACCACTGGTCTAGACTAGTGGTTTCCAACTGAGGTGCTGCAACATCCTAGCATGCCATCCTTAAAACTCAAGAATACCATGAGCTAATACGTTTTTTAATATATCATTAAAACTACATTTTCAAAATGTTGTCAAACCTTAAACACCTTGATGTCTGGTAGGTTTCAAGGATTTTCACACCAAAACAACTGGATCGCAACATGGCTTTGCACGAGTGTAACTCTGGTGCCGAAAGTGGTAGAGAGCTGTTCAAAGGCTCAAAAGACACGGCAAGTCTTCTAGTCTGCACTCGAAAAAAATTTTTGGTTGGGGGATGCGGATTTTTGTGAATGATGTTATAAGTGGAGGAGTTTTAGGCTACCTTGGCCCATTTCAGTTTTTTATTGGAAACAAGGCTACATTCCAAGTGTTTTGATACTTTGGATGACCTGCTGGGGTTTCAGGTTCAAAAGTTATTACCTAAAGTAATAAAAATATTTGATTAATTAGTTAATTAGACAATTAATTTGTTTATTTTAGATCATAATTTTTGAACCAGAAATGCTAGAAAGTCGATCAAAGGCTCAAAAGACTTGGACTCGAGCGTAGTTTCCAATGAAAACTTCAGTGAAACACTTTGAGCTAGCGGTTGGGCCCTAGGCCAGGCAACATGAGCCAAAATGACCCAAAAACTACTTTACTTGTCATTCACTCACAAAAAATCTGCAACCCCAACAAAAAAAATTTTTTTGAGGGTAGACTAGAAGACTTGCCAGATCTTTTGAGGGTTTAAATAGCTCTCTAGCGCAATCAGCAGAGGAGCTATGGCGTTGGTGAGGCAACCGAAAACTGCTGGTTTTAGGCCAAATTCCAGGTAGGATATATTCGTAGACCGGTTGTCAAAGTGTTAAAACTAATTGCTATGGACTCACCATTGGGTGTCACTAATTATATTTTTTCTCTAGTACGCCACAAGCCTGAAAATGTTGCGAAACACTGGTCTAGACCAGGGGTCTCCAAACTACAGCCTGTGGGTCTGGTCCACAAAGCCATTTTATCCAGCTGGCGTAGACATTTTGTCAATAATAAAAAATGATATATTTGTGAAAAACTTATTGATTTGCTTACATATCTCAAAACAATCACATTACATAAGATGTCCGGCCCTTAGGCTGTTGTGTAATAGCTTACATGAACCTCAGACAAAAAAGTTTGGAGATCCCTGTTCTAGACCACTATTGTATCAAATGATATCTTTGACTAAAACTGTAAAATTGCATGTTTTTATCATTGGTAAAATTCCTCAAAATGTTTCACAAAAAGATAAAAAATTAATTACTTAGGTTGCAAAGTTTGTTTAAAAAAGACAGGTTTGAAATTGTTGCAACAAGTGCAAAATTATGCAGGTGCTCAAAGGCAAGAGCACTGCAGTCACTACATTTGCAACAAACAGCAAGGATAAGATATAGCATGTTGACTTGTGTACATTTTTGCTTATTTTGAATTTTTTAAGATCAATTGATTTGTTAATGTGCAAAAAACGCTATACATACTTGACATCATGGTGGTTACATTGTTGAAAAATCCTTGTACAGGTTACAGTCATACATCATGATTAAAATTCTCTTCTCATTCTTTTCTGCAGCTGTATAGTTAAATGCACAAGTGCTATGGAAAGCCCAGTGCAGATTGCATTTGACACAAGTGTCTTTAGTAAAAACCTTGATGATATCGCAAGTGAAATTCATTCAGAGGACCATAACAAAGTTTCAACAATGCCTTCTAGGAGTCATAGAAAAGTTCACAATCTTCAATCCAAGTATGATACACGACTGGCAGATGCTGCTTTAAGACAAGCTGCTGAGGGAGGCTACTTGGTGTCACCTACCCGTGCATTTTTACTAGAAAGGTATTTGTAAATTGTTAATTTGAAAATCATTTCTCTAGCTTTACATTATATATATTTTTGATATAGCTGGCAACCTGCATTACAATCTATAGAGTACCAACATGTGAATATGTGGCCCAAAACAATTGTCAGTCATATTTAAGCTTTTATTTGATTTAATCTACTAATGCCATATTCTACCTTCTTTTTGGTCTGTGTGTGGAATTTCATAGTTCTGAGAGTTTTACTGCAATTTTCTGTGTGAAGCGATTAATTCTACTTTCAGTGCGTAATCTAATTTTACAATACCTATCAAGTTTTTTAAAACTTCATTGTTTTAACCTGGGATGTGGCATTCAAATAATTTTTAAACTATGTAAAACTTCCATCACCATTCCACTTGAAACCCTTTATTCCTGTGAAAGTTAATTACTCTTTTGAATTTTTTCAATGACTAGCATTGCCTAGATTGCAAAATTGCTGTATGGCTTTGCTTTTTTTCAGATGTAGGACCGAAGACAGAAAGACAAGATCCCTCCGTGACATTCCGTACATACATTTGTCTCATCTCCATATTCGAAGTCTTGGCCATATACAATCATGTCGGCATTTAAAAATTTGCATTTTACACAACAACTTCTTGACACGTTTCAATGCCTTGGAAAACTGCCCGTACTTGATTCGTCTTGACTTACACAGCAATCAGGCAATGTGTTGGCAGATTGAATTGTACACAAATTTTCTTTTATAGCAGTCATTGACTTTTTGAAAAATATCTCTTTTGAACTCAAATCATGTTTGTAGTTAACTGTATTTCACATAATGTGCAAAATCTGGTTGTTGTGTATTTTTTACAAACTGGTTTTCTGGCTAAAAATACACCCTTTAGAATCAAAATGTACTGCCTTATGTTTCCTCTACTGTATTTGCTCATGTTCAAAATGAAGTTTGAAATTAGTGATCCTGCACTAAAATGCCACAGGACTTAAACTGCTAAGTAAGCCATGCTTTAGCTGCATAGGTGGCTTTTTTGCATACCAGTGTCATACCAACTATGTCCTAGTAACTCATAAAGTAACATGACTTGGATATCAAACTGTTCTCTTTTTTCTTGCTTTAGCCATTTTGCTGCTTTATATATCTTTTTCACCATTTTCTAGAAAGCAAATTATTTTGCATTTAAAATATTTTCAAGTAACTGCTCAGTTGTACATGTGATTTTTTTACAAACCTTTACTGCAGGCAGATCTTAAGCAACACAGTAAATGAAACTTGCAAAATCATTGGCTATTGCAAAATGTTATCATCTACCAAAAAAACTCAGCTTTGTATATAAAGTTTTGAAAATGTCCACATACAAATTTATATTTCTGTCAATCTGGTGTGTCAGCAAGTCTTGACAACTATTAAATATATATCCAATGTTTTGCAAAGTTGGCAAGAGGTGCTATGACCATCAGAAAATGGTAGCAGAGCAAGATGGTTTGTACTGGAGTGAGCACATTTTCTGTGTAGTTCATGCTCGGCAGCCTAAAGTGTAAGGGCTAGTAAAAAATAAACTCTGTATGTGATACTGCATTGTTGCTCATGTGGCAATTGAAGAATTTTGACTTAATGCTGGTTTTCAAGTAAATCTTCATGATGAAATGCTCATACACCTTTTTTTCTTGCCATATTCATGGATGTTGCATTCAGTACATTGCCCTTTATCAGCAAAGATATAATCTATCTGTACCTCATCTCTTTTTTCATATTTGATTGTATCCCTGCTTGCAGAATTTCTAGATTGTGAAAAATAATCCCTGTATAGACAAAAGTGTAATCTTGAGCATGACTAGAATTGTGCTGCGTTACCCCTGAAACTGACAGTTTTATTAATAATTAAAAAATTGATTATAATCAATTTAAAGTTTGATTTTTCTCATGAAGTAGAAGTGTTTTGTAAAATAGCAGAACAAATGTTTTTGTTTAGTGCACAGCGAATGTATGTATTTTGCAAATGCACTGATTACATCCAAAACATTTTCTGTGATACATTGGAGAACGACTGCGCTGATGTATTAACTTTGATATTCCACACTGCAGATTACCAAGTTGCCAGATGAGCACTTTTGGGAGCAGATGAAAAATCTCCAAATTTTAAACTTGCATGACAATGGCATTGCCAAGCTAGAAAGTGTCCGTGCTATTGCATCTTGTCCGAACCTTGTTGCAATGACTTTGTATGATACGCCGCTCAGCTTGAAATACAACTACAGGTATAAACGTGTTGGCCGATTACTCAACTCTCTGTATTCTTATGCTTGTTGCTGAAAGCGTTAAGAACGAATTTTCATATGCTGTATGTATACGAGTAGGATGTACAAGTCTGATGTAGAATAACATCAGTTTTGATAATGCACGAATGACATCGCACGATGTAGAAGCGCGTATGCTTTTTGCCGGGTGGCGTAATATGACCACGGCATGCTACAGTGAGAAGAAGGTTGTATCGCAAACTGAATTGTCTTTCCGTATGAAATGCACGATTTAGAAAAACTTCTTAATACTAGCACGTTCATCACGCTTACTGAAATTCAATGGCAATACACCTTCGCGATCTTCGTAATCCTTGCCCTATACACTTCCAAAACCAAACGATTTTGATGTAAATCAAGGTCAATTTTCACCATTTGCTTTTGCAAAGTCTGTTTGGTCATCCACATCTGCTTAAAAAATAGCATTGCCGTGTAGACATCGTCAGTTTTGTCTTTAAAGAGGTTTAAATAAGAAAACGATGATGCCACCGGCTCAATCTATTTTTTTATTTACGAATACGAACAGACGGATTGATTATGTGCTAAAAGTAAACGCTACAGTTTGTTATTGAAACTTTTGTGTTTTGACATTACATGTAGATGGCTTTTGGCTTACTATACGCTCCGCAGGTAAGATTTTTTTCTCACAGGCACCACACTGTGAATACGATATGGTCTTTGAAAGCGATCGACCATCACGTGATAGGTGATGACGAGATAATCGAAGACGCTTTGTTCTCGAAACGGTTTGCAGCAATGAACCCCCGTCTTTATATTGACCTCTGCCCAAAAGAAGTCGTGGTACGTTGAACGATGTTCGCCAGTCCTTGGCAGTTGCTTCACAATTAAATGAATCTTTTGCGCATGTTCGCAGCCTTCAAAGCAACGGACGCTTGAGCTCGAAATGTCCCAAGTAAGAAAGATTTTATCCGATATTAGCAGGATTCTCGCTCATGGCTCGCCTGTGGTCGTGATGCAACGGTGGATCAGAGGCTTTCTGTGCAGGAGAAAGTTGAATGTTAACTATGCAACAGTCAGGTACTGTATTTGCTGTCAGCGATTTTTGAAACAGCTTTTTCTTGCGACGGGTATTCGCTGCTGAAGACCACAATAAGTCGGATTACCGAGCGGTCACGTGGTTTCTTCGCGGTTGAAAAGTTTCGCTGATCCGTTTCTCAGTCTTGGGGAGTTTCGCTGATCCGTTTCTTAGCTTCGCCGATTCGTTAAAACATTCTGAAACATCTTGACCGCTGCAGCTCGTGAAAGGAGTATTTAAACCGTAATGGTGGGATGCTTTGGTTTCGGCGAACACTGATGCTTGAGCTTGAAGAATGTTTTTTGCGATTCACAGATGGCTTCATCAGATTTTCGAAATTTTTATTTGGCTTTTCATTACAAGCTTTGCTAATTCATATTTTTAAATCGCTGAAGAAACCATTTTGTGATGGTAGCAGCTACCTCAGTGGTTCTCAAAGTGGGCAGAATCGCCCCTTGGGAGCGATTTTGAGGGGCAAGGGAGCGAACAAAAAAGGGGGTCGATAGGTGGGCAAAACAAGACAAAGGGGGCGAAAACGCTGAAGCACTACCATTAATCGATCATTCAGTTAACGTTGGTTAACGATCATTGACTTAGCTTCGGTTGTGACTTCAAAATGTTCTCAAAGCAAAGAAGCCGTTGGTTGATTCATAAGCGAGGTGATCTGCGACTGTACCTTGTAAAATGTCTCCCAATATTTCGAAGCTTTGTGAAGGCCGCCAAGCACATCCATCACGCTGAACTGGGGACATGGTATGTGTCAATTTCTTTAAACAAAATTATTTAAAAATACTACATTTTGTTTGCTTTATCAAGCTTGGGGGGTGACAACAATGTGTCGAGAGTGAAAGGGGGCGATGGAACAAAAAAGGTTTGAGCAACACTGAGCTACCCTATAGTAGGAGTGTACTGGACACCATGAAATCAATATGAGATTGAAAAAGAATAAAACACGTATGGTTAGATAAGTTAAAAGCGAGATCGCTGCTGGTGTGGATTGATGTAATTAACAGCCATTTTTTATCTGTTTCGCAAATTCGTTTTGTCCCGTTTCCCTCTCAATCTGAATGTCGCATCTTTCTGCTCTTTTCGAAACGACCGCAACTGAGCTGGCATGCTGTGCAGCAAATGCGGAAATCTTGCGGTTTTTGCGATTTCAGACAAAAACTCGACAAGCTGAACTTCTTCCCCGAAGTGCGCCCGGTCCCCAGTGAAAGCCAAGCCGGCGAAGCGTACAGCCTCGACTACGATACGTACCTGAAGGTGCAACCGGTTCTGGCTGCCATGCTCCCGCACGAAATATGTGAACTTAATTGCCTGCGTTCGCATCTTAATCTGTTTCAGCAACAGCAGCGGCGTTTCGTCGCCGTGCTTCTGGAGTTGTTGGCCTTTCAGATTTTTTACCACTAAAAGATGCAATTTCTGCCGCCTGCTCCGTGCTGGTCTTGTTCATAGCGGCGACGGAAAATGTCGCCGTCCGTAGCTGACGTCGGAACTTTGCGTTTCAGAATCGCAGACCTGGTTCCAAAACGCCGAGCGCAGCCACTGCTTACCGATCGGGCTCGCCGTCGTCCAAAGTGCAACCCGGAGAACAGGATGTAATGTCTTTCCGCTCAATTTTAGACTTTTAAATTTTTTTCTCGTTTTTTTGCGTTTGTGAAAGCGAGTAGCGTCACAAGTCGTCTGCACGCGACTGTGACACGAACATTATGGTGTAGTTATCTGTAATTTAGTTTTTCGCAATCACTTGTTTGTGCATTTCTGCAGTTGCTCGATCCTTTGTAGCAGGGGTCCCCGAACTACGGCCTGCGGGCCAAAATCCGGCCCACGAAGGCCATTTCATCTGGCTCGTGAAGTCGTTTCATCCGGCCGCCAAGACATTTTGTCAATATATAATAAAAAAATAATATATTTGCAATTTACAAAATTTTTTTTGATTTGGCAGGATGTAACATATCCCGAAACAATCTCATAACGTAAGACACCCAGCCCTCGAACTGTGCAGTGATAGCTTATGTGGTCCTCGGACAAAAAAGTTTGGAGACCCCTCGCTGTATAGTAAAGGAACCGGGTAAGACGCGAAATATTGAGCGTGAACTTCGGTGTTTCACTTGAGCAGGCCAAAGACGAGGACGAATACAACCTCAAAGCTCTTCCTTCGAAGTTGCAAATCAATCTGAACAAATTGCAACGCAACGCCTTGAGATCCTTTAGTAAGCTTGTTTGTTTGTTTGCTTGTCTGATCGATCTGTTTTGGAATCGTCACTCCTTTGACTTAGATTTGAAGATTACTTCTATGGAAATGTGTCGTTCGCACAAGTGCGCCTGTTTGCTTCGCTCTTGTTATCATGGGCAGACTTTAGAGCGCAAAAGGAGTTTGATTACACACGGAGGCTTCAAACTGTTTGGGCGCTCATTTGAGAAACGTTGTGCGTGCTTTTAGGCGGACGGGGTGATTGCGAAACGAAAAGATTTTGATATTAGCTCAAAATGCGTCCGGTGCGATATTTCCTCAGATCTCGCGCGTGCAATTACACGCTCACGATCAGCTCCGAAACGAAGTGTTCCTTGCTGTAAACCTGAGTGTCCTCCTGTCATCAGTTTGCTAGAAGTACCTGCAACGGAAACAATTTTTGTTGAATATGTGAATATGCCAAATTAGATGAAGAAAAAACGCCTATGTTCCTGTTTTTGCGTGTGGTAGTTACGATTATGACCAAGGTAGGACGGACAGCTTTTCAGCCTACGTGGATTGGTTAATACGATTGTAACGCAGCAGTTCATAGTTGCTACGCATGTGTGTTTGTTCTTGCTGCTATGTCACAATTAACCTGATTGTGACGCTTGAAACGTCACATTACAGATTGTGACGTTTGTAACAATCTGCTGGCGCTTTTGAGCACATTTCGCGTAATATTGACTTGAACTGAGTGTTGAAATTTGAAACAAAATGACGTTCGGGTTTGAAGCACAGCGAATCCTGTGTGTTTATGACGTAACAGGCGGCAGCGCCGCTGATGACTGCTCAACAGAAGTGCGATAATGAGTCTGAACAAAGCCTTCCGCCACGAACAACAAACTATTCGAATCACTTGTTCAAAACATCTTTTCGTGTCTTTATAATGTTCGGTTTCATATTAAAGGCGAGGCATTTAATAGGCCACAATGCCACCGATCGCTTGTTTGACATCACCGCTACGCCCATTGTTTCGCGCTCGTGAGGGCGCCCCCCATGTTGTCGAGATCGATATCATGTCACATCTGACACCAACCGATGCAGACGCGTCGCCGGACGACGAGCTGACCATCCATATCCACGAGGACGCGGCGCTGCCAAGGAGGTCGCTTTTCTCGAAGCCGCTGACTGTCACTTTCCTGCAAGATGGCAAGAGAAGTAAAGCTCTTCTTTCGATCCTTTTTCGCCTGATCGGCCATTTGGCACCGTAATGTTGGACATAACTGATTGCGACGCAGCAAAAGCGATCTTAATGGACGCTTGCCAAGTTTGAGCGTTAGATTCGTGTGAACAAAATGCATAATTTGATGACGGTTGATAAAAAAAGGGAACGCGTGCAATGTTCACCATTCACGTCTCGTTTACTCGCCACTATGTATTACTCAAGCTTGTCACGTGTTATTTTCTATTTCATTGCGTTTTTACGCGGATGTCGTTTTGAAACAGAAGCTAATCCTTAAAACGCTTCGCGAATAACACTGCTGCGCGTTATACATAGTTTGTTTTAAAAATTTTGTGAAGTCAGTAATTAAAATATGTGCCACTGAAGTCTGGTCTATTTTTTCCCTAACACGCGACACAAAAAACCAGGCCCACAATCGGGTAATTGCCCCCCCAAAAAAATCTTCAAAAAGATGTTTTGTTGTTAGGTACAACACAAAAAGTTACAGTCATTGTGCCTCCCGAAAATTTCAGCTGGTTGCGGCTCTGTAAAGCACTGCATTTAAAACAGTCCCTCGCGACGCAGTCAGAACTACATGTTTTGCAATTAACTGACATTTTCTAGGCGTTTCGGTTTGCAGGCAAAGACCATTTCAATTCGTGTGTGCGCGAACATTCGCCACATCATTTGCTTGTAAGTTAAGACCCTAATTTGCTTTGCGTTCTTTGTAAATTTTCGCCCCTGAACGTAGGACAGTGAAAGAGCTGTGGGTTGTGTTTATGTCCAGCTCCATTTCAAGCTTTTCTCAATATTGAAAGTCGGCGGTATCGTGCTAGCCTGCAGCTTTGGTGAGAAACTGTGCCCGTCCTCTTACAAAAATGCTAGGTGATTTTTGGCTGAAAAATTAGGATTTTTTTGGCGGAATGTTTGATTTTTTTTCATAAACTCCTGGAGGTTTTCATTCTCCCTAAATTTTGTTTCCCACACCTGCAAACTTCGAATGGCTGCGCCCTTGACGCACTGCAGCGGCAAAGGTCTGGCGGGCCCAGCATGGGCCGTTCGGCGCACATTTGATTTCATTCGGCGCACGTTTGACGTGCGTTGGATTTGGCGCATGTTTGGTTCGGCGCACGTTTGATTCGGTGCACGTTTGACACACGTTTGATTCGGCGCACGTTAGATCCGTGTCGACATGCGCAGGAACCTCTCTGAGGTACGCCACCTTTCCGGGCGCAACTCCGGCCACGGCTCGGCCCGGTAAGCGAGAACCGGTCACCGTGCAGAAGATGCTTGCGCCGACAGACTCCCTGGTCCATCCCGGTCCGGCCTACCCCCACCCCGTCCTGGGCACCTTGGTGGACGGACGCGCGATCAAGCAGCGACAAGAGGCTGCGGTCCAGTGCGAGGCCGAGCGTCCGGCGTCCAACCATGAGTGGAGGGTCCATGACAAGTCGTTCGAACTGGCCGGCGGAAAACCGACAATTGCCGAGGTATGCTTTGTCGAATGGCGGTTAGTTGCGTGCTTTTGCCAAAGTTACGTGTCGACGTTTCCTTTGTGTCAGATTAAGTTCGCTCAATTTTTTGTAGTTTCGCTTTTTTTCCCACATTTTGTTTCACTCCACGCGACGGCACATGCCAATCGTCGGAATCTCCGAATTCTCAAATTTGCGTTGTTTTCCAGCGATTTGAACTTATCGGCGTGCATCTTTTATCTGACTAAATTATCTGGAACACATTATCAGATGCTGTGCGACATTCAGAGCAAATCACTCTTTAGTTGGATAGTCTTCAACTGGCCTTTCCGGTTTATGGGTAAGAACTTCCTGAACACACTCGTGCGTTTCAGACGTTGGTTTCCATTGTCCTCCGTTTTCAAGGATATCTTCCGAAACGAGTGCAAGATAAACTTTGCCTGCAAACTTTGTTGCAGTAAATAGAAACCTCGATATTTTCCTCACCCAAGATATGTATGCTTTGTGTTGTGAAGAAAATGTTGATAGACGGTGTTACCTCTTAACGTGTGGAAGAGCGTTTCACTACGAGAAGCTTGGTGAAGTCCTGCCAATTGAGTATAACTTTTTCCGTACCCCATTTACTCTATAAATAAAGCCGCACGAACCGGTGTTAAAAAATTAACGTAAGCCGCACTTGAACATGGGCAACCTAAGCCTCTGAGATACTTTCGCGTACTAGCAAGTTTCGCATTTATTCGTAACCCTGGTGATGACGCTCACACGACAACAACTGCCTTCTGTTGATCATAATCCTCATGTGACGGATGTGCACGTGATGCTGAAGAGAATAGAATGTGAAAAGAGTTTTAAAAATAAAACGTAGCCAAGGAAAGATTGAGCGTTATCTATACCTTTCGATAAGGTAAAGTTATAAAAAATCTAAGCCGCCCTTTGATTAGAAGCCGCACGAAATGATGAAAAGAAAAGCTTTATAAGCCGCGGTTACCATCGATTAAATACGATATGTTCGTCACTGTTTACAAAATTAGACACTAGCCGGATGGGACGACATTGTTACGCAACGCGGAAGCGAAGGAATGAGGCTAAAGCGTCATTCAACCACAAGAACACCCGCTTGAGCAAGCGTTGCTGTATCATAACAGGGCAGTTTACTGACAATGAATGTGGCCACCACACTGTGAGAGTAGCTGAACTTGCTTGCCTAAGTCGTCCGGACGTACTTTCATCGATATGAGCAAATGAAAGTTACCAGTGTTACTTTACGATAACGGAACGCCGCACGAAAACTTGGTCATTGCTGTCACGTGACTTTTCGCAGAACGAGCCGACGCAGGAATACCTGATAGCGAATCGCGACGTCGGCAAAGACCTGCGCGAAGCGATGGAGTACTGGCATGAACAAGATGCTACGAAGCCCAAGCCTCGCGTCAAGAAGACCGAGCTACCGCCGCGCGTGAGTCTCGCCTTCGAAACCTTATCCTGCGCGCGTGAAAAGCAAACAATCACTGCCTGTAACCGCCTGGCAGCCCAGCTTCGCTTACGCTACCCCCAAAAAAGCAAAAGTTGCGGATCCTGACATGATCTTATCCTTTTCATCAAAATGTTAGCAGCAACGCGGTTATGGCAATGTTTCGTGCATTCACTGTGGACCAAAGCGGCATAGTAAATGTTTATCCGCGTGACTGCCGTTCACGTGTTTATATTCGTAGCGGCGCTTATCTGCGTAGTTTTTCACAGACTTTTTCGCGTTGTTAAACTTCCTCCTGACGATAGCTTCGTCAAGTTACAAGTTGCGCAATCGTTTCACACAAAGTGGTGCGTTACTCGCAAATCCACGCTTTACCGCTGATCGCCTGTGATTGCATATATCAGCTCAAAGACAACGTGAGCCTGGCCACCTTGATGGCCGTTTCGAAAGCGTACCGGGACAGGGACAAGGCCGACGGCGCGGCCATGAAGGCGGATCGCGTCATGAAGGTCCAGCAGGACCGACTGCAGGCCAAGCGCATTGTCGCCGCGTACAAGGTGTGTGCAAGCTGTGTGTGTTGCAGAGGTGGCCGGAGTCGCTTTTTCCGGCTCCGCTCCTCTTTCAAAAGTTTTGATCCTGATCCGGATCCGGAAAGTTTTCAAATTTGAGAACCCGACTCCTGTTCAGACTCCGGCTACAATCATCGATCAAACCGAATTTATCCATGTTTTTGCTTAAGATATGATCGCACAGACTCCTGCTACTGCCGAAATTGAAAAGTGACTCTGGGTCCGGTTTTTCACAAATTTTCGACTCCGGATCCGAAAGAAAAACGTAGAATCCTGCCGGAGTCGACTCCGGCACTCCGGATCCATCGCCACCTCTGGTGTGTTGACGATACGGCGACGTCGTGCATGCTAACACTTTCCTCCATGCCTGTTTCATGCTGTGTGTTTGAGGCTAAAACTTTCGTGCAACTTCTGCTATCCCATCGCGTAAAACTATTCCTGCCGTTGAAAAGGACAAGTCCCTGCTTCAGAAAATGCAGACTGTTGCAAATGACGAAATTGCTGCCGACGCCAGTGACGTGAAGCTTCTTGAAATCGGATTAAAACCTGGCATGCCTGGGCACGCCTACACTTGCAAATGACTGAAACTCAAAAATATCACCAAAACGCGAAAATACGAAAATAACAAAAAACATGAAACAATATTGAAAAACTCGAATAAACATTGAAAATTTGGAAAAGCAAAATTTGATTATTAAAAAAATGCGTGGGTTGGAAGGAAGCCCCACCCAATCTTCCTTATCGCTCCAAACTCCGTAAAATCTTGGTCCAAAAGCCACATAATTCAGGTTAGTTAGATCCTTTGAATGGGTTTGACTTGACTGCTTTCAAGTGTAGCAACGCTCTTTCGGACATCCCTTTGTTTTACACGATAGCGATCCTTTCTCACCTCTTTATATGATTCTTTTTATGACTCGAACAAAGAACATATCTCAGGCTCGTTCTTACAGGAAGAGAAGAGGAGTGTGGCCCTCAATCGGCGCCAGGAGGATCGCATCCGCGTCGCAGAAGCAATGCAGCAGCACGAGGCCAACAGATCGGTTTATGTGGAATACGTGAGTGCTTGAATGTTGAATGTTGATTTTGTCGTGCTTTTCGATTTACTCCTCCCTTCCAAGCGGCTTGTCGAAAACATCGCGAGAATTTGCGTGGTATTCAGTTTGGCGATGACTGCAACAGCTACGCGACTGTACCGTGGACTTTCGTTCAGTTGAGTCTTTGCAGAGAGCATTTGTCGCGAGTCGATCGTTCAGTTTATTTTCACCGTACTCGTCAAGATTTCAAGAGACACCACAATCGTTAAGATCACCAGAAATGGGCAAAATATAATGCAACACTGTTGTGTTTAACGTCAAGTGTCTTTCTGCATCAAGCATTACAATGTATTACCTTCTTTAATCAGAACTAAGGAAATGCACTCGTCAGTTTGAATTGGAATATTCGGACAGGATCTTTATTTCTCGTTCACTGTCACTTCGAATGAAGACACTGTAGTTTTGACACTGTCGTCCCAGGTTCGTGATCAGTGTCACAAGGTTTAACCGTTATAATGAAAATCACGGCCGATGAAAACGATATCAGCGACATATTGCAAACGTTTCGATAACTCCTGTTATCATCAGCAGTGCAGTTCAATTTGCAATGCACTGATGATGATACCAGGAATTATCGAAGCATTTGCAATATGTCGTTTCTATCGTTTGCATTGGCCGTGATTTTCATTATACGGCTATTTGCCACTTCCGCGTTTCGTGTACCAAAGGCTTAACCGCATTATGAAATCCACGTTTCCATTCTCGCTGTATGAGTGGACAACTCTAGATTAACCTCCAACGCTTCAAAAGTTGCTAATACGTTTGATAGTTGTCTGCTTTATGAAGAAAAAGATAAATTTACCAAAGCGCGTTATAAGGCAAGCGCTGACGGTCTCAAATGCTTTTCAAAGATTAGCTTTTATTTTTGCGAGGTAAGGTTCAGACATTGGTTTCACAGACCGTCTGAACGTAGTGATGTCATAAGCCGTCACTGTTCTTAACTGAGTGGAAAAATCCGGCAGAGCCGAACAACTCGCGCTTTGGACTGAACAAGGTTTTTCGAAATCACAAGTTTCAGATTTCCTCCATTTCGTTTTGCCATCAAAAGGGTTGAAAGCCGTTGCTTCCTCCGGAATAATGTTGTTCCGTCGCGGGAGTGTCCCATGTTCGTCCGTTGTGTTGAAGTCAGACGACTTTCAATACCGGGGAGTACAATTGTTAAGGAAAAAACAGGTTTTCTTTCAAAGGCAGCCGCGTCATTCGAGGTCACGGCGCCCGCCCCCCGTCTCACTCCAATTTTAAGATTTAAAACCCCGAGTTTGAAAAAAGCAGCGACCTGTTTCAGCTGTTGCCGCCCAGTGTTCCTGAGCAGCACACGGCCTCGAGCGCCCCAAGGCCCGAAATCTGGCAAAGAACAAAGCGGCGCCGAGTGCGGATCGTCGTAGCATGCGCAGACGATTGCACACCTCCTTTGGTTTGGAGATTTTCCCGCGCAGGCGGCGACATCTTACTTAACGATGCTTCCTTTCGCCGACAGGCGCAGGAACGCAAAGAGAAAGCCACGCAACGTCATCGCAACCGACACACGGAACTGATGTTTGCCGCGGACTTCAACAACCAGCACACCTCTGTGTCGAACGCGCTGATCAAGCACGACATTCACGCAACCAAGGAAGACATGAAAGCGGACAAGGCCGAAATGGTCGGCACCATAAAGGTATTTCGATTCCGTACTGTCCAGTTCTTGCACTTGCGTGGCGTCCTGCACCCTCTTGCTAGGAAGCTTCCTTTCATGTGGCAAAGGATTTTCGCTGCTCTGGAGATCAAATTGCATAACCCGTAGTTGTCCACAGGCCCGTAGCCACGGGGAGCATTCGGGGGCAGTGGCCCCAAATTTTTTAGCGGCCCCCAGATTTTGTTGTGCCCTGGTAATTTTTTATTATATTTATCAAACGTATAATGAAAGCAAAAATCTTGCCCCCTAAAAATGTATTTTACTCCCCAAACCTCAAAACCTTGTTACGGGTTTGGTTGTCCATGTACAAGTCGTGCTCAGGGATACAAAAGAAAATTTTTGGTGATAAAAAGTAAGCTTCCTGCTGCGAATGCTGTAGTTTAAAATGATGGTGTGTACTGTACCTTTCCCCGCAGCTAATGTATACTGTCAGTAACCGATTCACAAGGTACTAGTAACTTGTAGTTTGAAAGTTTTGGTATTACCCTTTGTCAAGTACTCAATGGAGAGCACGTGATTTTCTCAGTTCTTGCTTTTCATTTATTGCAAAATTTCTTGGCACAGTCCCCATTGCTTTTGCATATTCGATGTTATTGGGCGGGGACGTTTGCATTTTATGCAACACTGAATCAGATGGTTGTATGCTGTTTCACCCTGATGTTATCGTCTTCAAAGATAATAGTTTTTAAAAGCGATTGAGGGAAGTCAGCATTTTTAATGTTATTTTCACATTTTTCAATGATGCAGAAACGGTTAACGCTTAAATGCTTGTACTGTTCAGAGTTGATTGTGTACATGATACCACAGTCATTGGTTTTTGTGATGTGCACTAATTTACGTAAAACTATGAGTAAAAAAGAGGGACCCCGTCACGGGCATAGATTCTCTTGACTCGTTTATGATAAAGTCTACCTGAAGAGTTTGACAAAAGCGGTGACTTGTTTCAGCTGTTGCGGATCATTTTAATACTGTTGCAATTAGCCGTGTCTGTTGTTTTTTATTTAAAAAGCTTAAAAACTATTCATGTTTATTTCGAGACCTTTCGGATTGTTCTTAATCCATTCTCAATCGGAAATAAAGCAACCTTACCTCAGGCAAGGAAAGTAATTCAAATCAAAAGACTTTGTGACATAAAAAACGCTGAAAAGCAAACACAACTCCTGGTTATATCGAAAACGCTGAAAGTAGCAGTAAAACTTCCAGCTACCTAAGAAAAACGCTGCAAACAAAATCAAGAACTGCCAGTAAAGTAAAAACGCTGAAAACCCGGCTAAGATTACCAGTGTGAGGCAGTGCGTGGTAGACTAAAGCACGTGCAGGATGTTGTTAACAAAAAATTAAAATACCCATAATGAAAACATTATGTGCAACTTGAAAACTTGCAAAGTCACGAGTCGTACTCAGTCTTCTCACAGTTGTGGGTATTTTATTATTTTGTTAACAACATCCTTATCGTGTTATAATCCACGCTGAGTTTGGTGTTGATTATTGCTTCCCTTGCCTGACGTTGCTCGATTTCCGATTAAAAATTAATGAAGACCAATCCGAAAGGTATCAGAATAAACATAAATACTGTTTTGAAGGCTTTTTTAGTTTTGATAAAGTTTATAAATCTGCCCGATTTTATGTTTCAAAGCTTTCAAAAGGCAAAATACGTTTTCAAAGTGAATCTGTTGCAACTGGCAGCCAATTGTAAGAACACAGAGTATCTTTCAGAGTTTCATGTTGAGCGCTGCAGCATACGATCAGCCTTAATATACATCCTCGGTTGGGTAACGTCGCTTATAGATTTAATTCTAAATGCGAATACCTCTGCCCACGACTTTCTCCACAACTTTTTGCATAGATTTTCTCGCTCGCAACTGTGTAAACCGGAGGGTAGAGTTTGCGTCGATTTTTTGGCCCAAAAGCAACGCCTGTGAACCGACGGAGCTTTCCGGCCGTAACAGTTTGTCGTTTTCACAGCAAGCCTACTCGCGCCAGAGGTGGCCGGATTCAACATTTTCACACCCCGACTCCGCCCCCCCCTTTTCAAAATTCTTCAGTCGTGATCCGGCTCCAAAATTTTTTCAAATTTGAGAAGCCGACTCCGGTTCAAACTCTGGCTACCGCCGATGCAACTGAAATTCAGCAGTGTTTCCACTTGAGCAGCGGCCTTCATGAAAACACGCAGACTCTTGCTACTGCCGAAAAAAAAGTGACTCCGGGTTCGGTTTTTCACAAAATTTTGACTCCGGCTCGCAAAAAAAACGCAGAACCCTAAGTCGCAAAAAAACGCAGAACCCCGCTGGAGTCGACTCCGGCACTGCGGATCCGTGGCCACCTCTGACCTGCACCCAACCGACGGAGTCGCAATAACGTTTTTCCCGGGCTCGCAGTCGCAGCTGGCCGAGCAAGCCGAGCTCGTGCGCAAGTACATGGAGCACAAGCAGCTGTCCAGGCAGATGGCGGTCGCGCAGGAACGGTCGAGGATCGACGCGAAGGTCCTGCAGGAAACGAACGATCGATTCATCGCGGCGCGGCAGAGGGTGGCCGCCATTAAAGCGCGCAAAGCGGCCATGCAGGTACTAAAGCGATGCGAAGAAAAAATGTTGACGCGTTTTCTTTTTGTACTATCTGTAATAGCAATAGCCAAGATGCTGAGCAGATCGGCGCGTACCTTGCGCTTCATCTTTAACGAGATACTCGCTTGGCGATGTTTTCTTGCGCGTCGTTTTGCTTTTCATCCGTTACCGGTGACATGTGTGAAGAAGCCTTTACAGCAGGCCTGCACTAAGAAAGGTCGAAGGGCCAAATTGGTCAACATAAATTCGCCGCGAGCCGCAAAAGTCTATTCTGTTGTAGTGTGGAAGAAATTCTGAAAGGACGATCAATAATCCCTAGTCGGGCTTTTGAAAACATTCTGCAACTGAAAAACCTTTTGTGGGCCACGTCTCCCGCGGGCCGTATGTCGTGCAGGCCTGCTATACAGGATATTAGACTGTGTCACTCTCCCTCCTTTAGTTAATAATAAACTTCTACTCTTGCCAATGTTTTTTTCTATGAAACCTCGTTTGGTTTTTCTAAAAGTAGGCTTGAGATTTGGTCGAAACGGCGATTTAACCTCAGACCCAGTGGTTCCCAACCGGTGGGTCGCGACCCCAAAGTGGATCGCGGAGGAGTTGAGGGGTCGCGAACAGCAGCCTCAATGGTTTGCTGAAATCTCGACTTTTTAGAACTTTGTATCACATCAGCAAAACCGAAACGCAGACATATTTTGTGTAGTTCACATTGCCAATCGGAAACTAAGAAAACAACCTTTTTTCTGAAAGTTTCAAAATGCAAGGGGACCTTGCCCCCCCTTCCGTTGCCCATGCCAGTGATGCTGAGATTATGTTAGCCTCGTAAAAATCTGTCATGCTGTGCATACTTGCTAGCTGAAATTCCAACAAAGCACAACCGATATTTTCATCGTTATAGTTCCGTATTACATTCATTAATTTGCCTTCGTTATGGTTCAAGCTTGTGATAGCAGCACAAGTAGCCTATAGTTGACAGATGGCGGGAACAGCAGGCTTAACTAGTGATAGCGGTGTGCATACACGTTCAAAGTAACCATCTAACATAGTGTAATTTGCAGTTAATACGCTTCAAACAAACTGTTGCATCCTGAAGATTAAAGAACTGCATTCCCCGCCATCGAAACTCGACGTAACGATCGTGTCTTCACTTTCTGAATGAATTGCTTATGTTATTCATGTCTGAGTTTATTTGCAACTGCGAAATGATTTCCCGTGACTTGTTCTGTTAAAACTCCCTGACGCAGTTCTGGTGTGCTATGGAGCAATCATACCCAAACCTAACTCTACTCCCCTTTCGTTGTCTGCTTCCATTAGTTTCCATCTCCTGTGAGCACTGAGCAGGGGTGGAGTTTAGGGGAGACGAACGAGAGACAGTCACCTCAGTTCCCCCATATTTTTCATGCCGCGGGCACCATTTGAGAGTTTCGTACTTAGTTTTTACCTGCTCGGTCGTAGACTGATTTATTTTAATCACCAAAAAATAAGTCAATTCGGACATAATGCCCGAAAAGGCAGGCTAGTGAATACTGTTTCAACGAGTTTTAATACTATTACGAGACATGACCGAAAGATCTAAGCGAAGAAAACATGTTTTTGCATTGTTCTGTTAAAAACTTATGAACCACTCTCGAGCCAAATTTAATACGATGCGAAATAAGTCATATGTTTTTCAAAATAAAGCAACAATTAGCCTTTGTGCAAATGTGCCGAAGCGGGCTCTCCAACAACTGTTTAGGGCACCCTTCTGAGAATTGGCCTCAGGCCTCAAAATTCTAATATCCACCACTGTCTTTGATGCTGGATTTTCAACCCTTGTCCACATTGAAACAAAAGTCAAGGAACAGACTGGCCGTTGAGAATGACATGAGGTTAGTTCTCACCAACATACACCCAAGCGTTTCAAGACTATGTACACAGATGCAAGCTCAGCAGTCCCACTGATTAGCACAGGTGCTCTTTTCTTTTGCACAACAACGTAAATACAGTGAATCCAACACGCGAAATCAAAGTGTTTCTTATCTTGTCGGTTGTTATTCGAACATCTTTAGAGTTGTAGGTAATGTCTGGGGCCAAGCGCTTATGGAATATTTTCGAATGGGGTCGCGAGATCAAAAAGGTTGGGAACCACTGCTTCAACCCATCGTATTTGACGCAAACGTACCACACGACGCCCGAACCGC
>Ga0210059_1002312_pt1 | contig 29746 bp, 19 predicted proteins | sample Ectturendosymbi2_FD_188042 | JGI IMG/M metagenome (GOLD analysis project Ga0210059, IMG submission 188042) | Ecteinascidia turbinata endosymbiont from Florida, USA - Sample 2 (SPAdes) (version 2) | ecosystem: Host-associated > Tunicates > Ascidians > Unclassified | place: Key West, Florida...
GATATATATATATATATATATATATATATATATATATATACATATATATATATATATATATACAGCATATATGGCAGTGTCTCGTTTGCCTCTTATGAAGTGAAAGCTACGCCTTTAAGTTTAGTCGAATACGATTAGTTGAAGTTGTTACGCAGTAAGTACAATACGCTGATACAACGGCTTAGGGCAGGGATTCCCAAACTTTTTCTGACCATGTTGTTCTACCCCTTCAGCATTTCGACAGATGAGCATGCAGGCCTACCCTTGAAAGTTCTTATAATAAAAAGGCTGAGTCAAATTACAATTCACAGGAATTTTCATTAGAACATTTGGATTTTCGGAATTACAAAGGTAGACGCGTTTTTATGCCCTGCGTTTTTTTAAGTTAATTTGTTGCAGCTGCACAATAAACGTGCCCCTTCATATAGGCTGATTTATACCTAGGGTACATGTGCCATAAGCTGGAGACCACTGGTTTTAGGGTGTGGTGTAAGGGCACAGGGTTTGTGGTTAGGGTTTCACCTACAGTTCACACAATGCACACAAGAAACCGCTAACAGCTTGGCAGCACTGAAATCATGACAACATTCATTCATGCATCCCCAACTGAGCAACTGCAGATGTCAAGGTAAACCAAGCAGCACATGCGTTCCGAAATTGTCATGTGATTGCTTCAACTAATCATGTTCTTCCAAAGGCAGAATAACTCCAACAATATTTTGCCTCATGAGGCAAAATTAGCATATTGCCTTAATGAAGGTAACAAAACAAGACTGGATCAGCACTGATTATAACCAAGTGGAAACAAAACGGTTTGTGCCTCGACTGAGAAAACAAAACATGTGATAGAAATGTCGTGGCCAAGCTTATGTAAAAGCATGGAAAAACTGATGAAGCGCTTACTGAACAACGGCAAATCGTAAGTTTAGATGAAAAGTCAGGTTATTTTCATTTGGAAGGTATTACAAACAAAAAGATGAACCGGACTGCTTCATTAAAAGCGTTTTCTTCAAAAGTCTTTGTGATGTAACTGCTAGGCTAAGAGTATTGTTTCCTTTTTTCCAACATATTCTGAAAATACGTTATATAGCTGATTTGGTATAAGGACCAATTAAAAAGTTTAGATTTGTTTGAGCTTATTAGAATGAACTTTGAAGAACATTTGTCAATAATCAAAATATGCTAACTTTTACTGTAGTCAAGTTAAGTGACAGATTTGAAATGAAGTGGTCTTCACTATAGTTGGCGCTAAGTTACCAGCAACATAGTAAAAGACTACATAAGATAAGACATGATTTTCAAAAGGATTTGCAAAACGTCACTAAATGTCTACTTTTTCAGTAAACGTTTTCATGACATCTTCTGAATAGGGAACAAGCTGTGGTGGTTGCCCTGTGGCTCATGGCGACAGAAATTGTGAATGCCAAATGCCTGCGAAAAGAATTTTGTCCGAGTAGCTCAAATGGTCAAGAATGCTTGAGACAAAACATGAGTCAGTTCATTTGACACACCAATGAAATCGTAATACTCAAAATGTAACCGAGTCTCACTGCAACAGTGAGAAAAACTTAAAGAATGGAAGAATAAAGAAAGGACGTGTCCTTGGGCATTTCCAAGATTCACGTCATCTAGCACACCAATCACAAAATTCATCAGACACAACAGTTTCTTGGATGTGAAACAAATCAGTGTTTGTGCATGAGAAAGAGTAGAGGCTAAAGTTTGCCACAGATTTGTAGAGAACTGTCTCTACGTAACAACATATTGGGAGTAAAAGTGACTTGATCCTGGGGTTTTTACGGTGTATGAAAAATACCAGCACCTGAAATGCAACGTTTATGATCAAAAATAAAGGAAGAACAATTGCTTTTGATAAACACGTAGCTCCATTCTCATAGTACCTTAAATGTTACACATATTACTATGCAGTAAAGAAAACAGGTAGTTTTTTGCAACATACAAATTCTAACCGTTAACGTGAAAACTTGGGTTTTCATTGCTGACAAACACTGCCACCATTTTATGTTGCATGATAAAGCTGATATATAGTAACTATTGTCCATACTTAGACCTATATTTGTCTACAGAAACCACAGCAAAGCGACGAAAGGTGTCAGACGTTCTTGAGAAAACAAATTTGAATGATGCAGTTCGTTTAGAAAAGAGAAAAAGTGGAGGTAATTACAGCATTTTTTATGTTTGTTCAAAAAAAAACGTGTTAGTGCATCGCAGTAAACTTGGTTGACTATCTCTGAAAGGAGATCGCATCGTAATTGATATGTCAAAAATGTTTCCGATTTATTTAGTTAATCCTTTAAGAGCAGTCAAGATTGCCAACTCATAAAAATCTGTGTTCTGCTTCGTGTAAATGACGAAACACTGTTTAAACAACATTGCAACTGTGTGGAAATTTTTGTGTTACTTTGTGCAATTAGGATTTGATTTGAAAAAAGCCTCCCCTTACCGTCAAGTATGGATTCCTCTATAGTTCGATAAACTAATGTTAATGAACTAGCGGACCCAAACATTTTCTTTTGAAACAAAATGTGGCATGATGCACATGCGTCAAAATCTTCGTTTGGTTGCAAAAGCAGAGAAAGCGGTTACTTTGCCCCTACAACCGTTAAATCATAGAATCCCGAAAATGCAAAATAATGCACCCTTAGCAGTCTCTTTCAAGGTTTTGGTCAACCAGTTCACTTTTCTTTGTTAATGTTAAACAAGCAGTTGTGTTAGTTTTATCATATCGTCCTAGCACTTTTATTGCGTTTCCAGGAGGAAATAAAAGTTATGTTCAAGTTCATTCTATCCAAGAAGGAATGGTAACTGCAGGGGATATCACCAGCTATCATGGTAAGTACTATAATAACAAATACCTCACCCCTACAATAGAAAGATTGTGTAGACATACTACGAATGATTTCATATACGTTAAAGACGTTCTGAAAATTAAAACAGTGCACATAACTAACAATTTCATAGTTAATCCCATCAGTGTTAAAACAACTAGTTACCAACACAATAAAATATCCGTCTCAATTTTATATACCAAAGATGTAGCAAGGGGTACTTGGGGTCAGGAAAAAGTGTATACGATAAACAAGAAATGGAAGGTATACCGCAAACTTTACTCAAAGCCATGACTTTTCGAAGGTAATGGTATGTTATTTCAGATGAGTCAGCTAATACAGAGAAGCATTACAAAAAGCCATTGCACCCTAAGTAAACCAACTGTCATTGAACATTAGAGCAAATGAAAATGCAATGGCATAATAGCTTATCAATTTGAACAAAGAACGGCACTGTGTCATCTAGGATTGGTGAAGGAAAATGGCGGTATCTCGTCAATCAACCAACCCCATTTATCAAGTTCAAGTTAGTCATTTCATATGACTCAGCTGTTAAACGTAAAACAAAACTGAGAGCCACTGCGTAATAAGGAAACCAATCACTGGAAATCAGAATAAATAAAAACACAATGGCAAAAGAGCTGATTAATGCAAACACGAGTGTCACTGTGTCATATAGGAATGGTGAAGGAGCGTGGGAGTCTGGTGAAGGACCAAGTTTAGCTTCAAGTTTCAAAAACACATTGCAATTTACGATTTATTATAGGTCAGAATATAATTACGAATGTTTCACTTCATTTGTAAAGAAAATGTTTTGAAATTGCAGGCATTTGCCATCGTGACTCCTGTTTAAAAAGAATCATTGGGAACAGTACAGCAAAAAACAGAAAAAAGGGAGCTTCCTTAAACTTTTTTCCATCCCCAATTGTGGTATGAAATGTCAGCAGACACCACGAAGTTCATTAGCAGTGAATACTTTTGTGGTAACAAGTCAATAGCAGCAACATTAATTTGCCAACATGTCGGTGAAGTGCATTTATGAAATTAAGCTTGATAGTGAAACCAGAAACATAAGAAAAGTAAATTTTTTTTCAATCAAAAATGTAGTTTTTTTGGTGTTCCGGAACATATGATGTATAAAATCAATTTTCTTTTTTCGTTTTTTTTTGCAATGCCCAAAAACACAAAAAACAACACAAATAGTTGATGAACTTTCTCATGGAAGAGTCCATCAAAAAGTCTCAAAGAGTGGTGGTGCTATAATGATTTCTCATCACTGCAGTATTTTCTACGAAGGAAGCAGCACAGCCCACAGCGCAGAATAAACTTAAGTGAAATTTTCTTGTCACACTAACTGAAAATGCAGTGATTGCAAGGAAACCATCATTCTTTCATTGGTTCAAATTTTCTCAACCCATAGTGCATTAGAAATTGCAGCAAGATGAACAAAAGCATTCTGCAGGTATGTCGTAACGCACAAAATGTCAAAATCAAAATCGAAAAAGTGGAACTATGCAAATATTTAAATCAATTTAAGCAATTAACATGTGTAAGAAAGTATAAAAAGTCGCAGCTCACCAATCACTAGGTTTCGACCAAAATCTTTTACAGTAAAACCAGCCCAAGGAGCGCTACGACAAGTCACTCAGTGATCGTGGTTTGAACACCCTACCGTCCAACTGAGCGGCGGACATTCTATCACTGAAATAATCGCCGCCCGAACCACGGTAGCTCTCGGTGGACAACAGGTTCACCTCAGCCGCCCCGACCATGAACAATAATCACGCTTCGGCCTGCCGCCAACTGTCGTTAAATAAATCCATCGCATTGTGTGCGATCACAAAACTAGTCATTTAACAATATGGCATAAAAAGTCTTAAGAAAGACTAGTTAATTCACCCAATGAATACCGAACAGCCACCCGCATTCGATGCAAATGTTGAAGCAGAACGTTTCCAAGACCATGATGGCGAAGGAAGTTCATTGATATTTTTCATTTAACCCCATGTGGTTTTGATAATATTTTCTGCACAGCTAACTGTTCAGATGTACGTCTGGCATGCTCTGTTTGAATTGCGCCTGAACTGGTAAAATGCTATTTTTAAAAAAATGTTTTTAAGCAATTCATTAAAATACGGTAATTAATTTATTCATGAAGTATTCGTGTGATACACAAAGGCTCTTGTAAACTACATTATGATAAGACACGTTTCCAATCAAATTGCTTTTTGTGTGCTGCTGTCTTTATCAATGTGTGTATTATTTTTGTAGTTACGTAGCGAGCAAATGGTGTTAGAATTGTTTTCACGGATTGGAATCAGTTATTGATCAATAGTTTTATGTTACAGCAACGTTGTTGCAAGTGTGCCGGTAACCTTTGTCTATAACTGAACTGGGTTGTTACGATATTTACATGTAAAAGCTGGGAATGAACATGCATAGAATTAGTGATTTTGTCGTTAGAGTAGGTTCTGTTTTTCATGTTTATTTTAACACCATTCCTTCCTTACAAATTTGAAAAACTAGAAATGAAAACATAAATGAAAGGATCCGTGAATTACCACAGCAAATGATTAAATTCTTCAAACCTAACCTCAAGCCAGACAAAAAATATATGTACAGGGATACTAAAAAACAATCAAAAAAAATAACCTATCTAAATTCGCAGCATCGTCATCCAATCGTCAAACGTACCACCTTTTCACACATTTGTGAACGAACAATTCTCCTTCCCCCTTGTTTTCTGTCTTTGGCACACGATAACTTAATCGCTTATACAAACATATATATGCATGATCCAAAATTAGCAGATGCATATTCCTATGGTTATTGAGGCCTTTGCCTTGTATGGTGCAACTGCTGCTGGTTACGTCTGTAATTTTAACTTGTTCTTTTAGTGCATGGGGATGCATATTTTCAAGAACACAGGTCAAAGTACGATGATCCTTCTGAAATAGATTCATTAGGTAAGTGGTTACAAGCACAGCTGCTGCAGGTTGGACTTCCTTACCTACTGAGTATTGCAAGCGTTGTCATTTGTTCAAGATTCTTAACGTCATGACAACTCTCCATGCAAGAGTGTGCTACTTTAGCACAAACGTTTCTATCGCAACTGCATTTCGTAGAGAAAGACTGAAGTAATAACACTGCAAAAACCATGGCGCTTACGAAATAAGAAGTTATAGGTAGTTGGAGGCAGAAATGTGATTGATTTAAACTAACACAATGCTTTTGGAATTTTCACAATTACATCTTGGCTTCCAGTGAAAGTTAGCTGGTTGGTTGCATGTGTCATTTTCCGAACTGAGGACGCCAATATTAACGCTAATCACTCTGCAAAAAGAGACATCTTGCGCTCAGACGGCAAAAAAACAGCAGCGTTAAGTTTCTTTGTCAGATGTTGAACTCATACTTCGTTTGTTTTGCGTGGATTACTGCATGCATTACAATCTGTGAGTTCACGCATTATGGACGAACAAATCTAAATGAGAGATGAACAACACATTCTAAGGTGTGTGCATCCGTTATGCATACTGCAATTTCATAAAAACATGCCTCCAGAGAAACATTTGCTTAAATTCCATGAATGGAGTAGCCACATTAAAAAATGAAAATAAATCGTTTTTCTACATATTTGATGAACGCTTTGTGAGAAATGAAGGTAAATTTGAATCACATCATGCTTTGTTTGTGTGTGTAAATAGCAAATATATTCAGCAAACGATTAATTGCACAATGTCTTTGTGGCAGCATATTAACTGAGGAATTTATTGCCAAGCTGATTTGTATAAAGTTTTATACAGTACAAATGCAAATCTATTGCATAAAATTTGCAAATTCCTGGCAAAATAGTTGCTTTTTGTGCATAACTGCGGTGTTACTTTCAGCAACCTTATGTTGTATGCATTAGTGAGGTGGTACTATCCGAAGTTTACCAAAATATTTGCTTGTGAAAACACATGAAGCAGCATAAACTCAATGAAAAATTTCGATGAAACTGCAATTTACTGCGGCAAAAACGCTTTGAAACTATTGTGAGCTATTCCTGGATATAAGATATTGAATGCTGCATTCCAATGTTTGTTTTCAAAATGTTTTAAATTTGACAAGACCAATACCAAAGCAGCAACAAGCAGGTTTTCAAAGAGGTTGTGAATAGGCTAATGATGATCACCTTTTTTGTTATTTTTCAGAATTGCAATAGGATGTGCTTTCCGAGTGCATAGCAACCATTACAGATTTACCTGATAGTGAAAATCTTCCGCTTCAAGTTTCAAAGCAAAGTATCATTCATCCCGAATGCTTTGGACGTGCAGGGTGGTTGAATGGGGCAAGTAACGAAAGCAGTGTTCAGTTATATAACATGTACGACCTTTTTGCTGAAAGCCAGCGTCATTCAGAGGAGCAAGCTGACAAACTGCACAAAGGCCAACAAGCAAAGCAGGCCTATATAAAACAGAATGGAGGGGTAATTGCTGTAACTGGTACAGCTGGTGTAGGAAAGACTACTTTGAGTAAACTTGTTGCTCATAGGGAACAAAATAACTCCATTAAATATCTACCATTCATATTTCACGTTCTCTTAAGAGATGTCGATTTTCAGAAACCATGTTCTGTTCTTCAGTTTCTCACAAGATCAATGCTTTCCGATTGGATTCATTCAGAAGAATCAGACAAAGCGCTTCTTGGTAGAATAAATGAAAGCGACAATGTTTTTATATTTGTGGATGGTTTGGACGAGGCTCGTGAGATAAGCCTACAAAAACGCACTTCAAAAATGTCATTATATGACATTGAGCACCCCGAAAAAATTTTCAAAAATATTTTCTCAGGTCATCTACTTCCCAAAGCTAAGAAATTTCTTACTTCCCGTCCAGGAGCTTTCTATGACCTTCATCAAGATTACAAACCTATCTTCACCGTTAAGATTTTGGGGCTAAAAAAAGAACACCAAAAACGTCTTTGTCACAGCTTCTGCACATCCCCTGAAGATATTAAGAAAGTGGATGATGCATTCATATCCAATCATGCTCTTTCATCTCTTTGCTTTGTTCCTATGTTTTGCAAAATGACGGCAGAGTACTTTTTGCAGTGCGCTTCTCAAGGCTGTGAAGTTGGTTCCTCAACAGATTTGTTTGTATTTGCCTTGTGCAAATACAAAAAGGCTCCTAATTTCACCGGGAAAGCAGAAGATATTTTAAGAATATCTCGTTTCGCTTTGAATAGTTTTCTTCGAAATGAAATGATTTTTGAAGAAAATGCTCTTGAGGAATATGGAGTTAGCAAAACCGCATTTGAAAATTTCTTAAACATCAACATCCTTGATGGGGAAAAGCCATTTTATTTTTCCCACCTTTTGTGGCAAGAGTTTTTCGCCGCGTTCTATTTGTTCTTCTGTTCGTCATTGAAACATTTTGTGGATTTGCTTCCACGTTTCAATGAAAATCATTGGGATTCTGTAGTAAAGTTTATGTCTGGATTTTCCAGATCTGAAGTAGGAAAGAAAATATGTGCGAATTTTCCGAATATTTCTTTGTCCGATTGTCCAAGCAAAATTGAATATCTTCAACAAATTGCAAAAAAGTGCATGAAGGATTACGTGGAGTCTGCTATACATGAATACCCTTCCTTAAAGGAAACGGTTTCCTTATTTGGTTTGTCTCAAAACATGCGCCGTTGTTTTATTCAGCCAGACTCCATTTTGTTGAAGGCAAGCGCATGGGTTTATGAATTTCAAAACCAAAATTTTGCCAATGAATTTGCCAAAAGTTTTCCGGAACGCTTGATCCTCCGAGGATCGCTTCTTCCAGTCGACGTAATTTGTTTGTGTTACATTTTGGGGCATTCCTCAAGAGCTATGAAAATAAGCATTGGGACTTGGGAGGAAGCAACATATTTCTCCGAGGAAGGCCTGAAGTTGTTCTTGAACAAAATGAGATCAACTCATCATGAGGTAGGTTTAAAGCAAGGTGATGGACGCATGAGTAGAATTTTGAATGTGAAAATACGACTGCTACGGTTGCAGAATTTGCAAGAGACCTTTTCAATTGAAAATTCAACCCCACTTGCTTTAACGACACTTGCATCACTGATACGTTCTCGCGCGGGTAGTTTCATATTTGTGATTGACCTTCTTTGTTAATTTCAGTTCAAATAGCGCTTACAACTAATGGTCCTTTATTTCAGAGGCAATTGCTCTTTTCAGGTTACTACTACTCTGTTTTTAGCGATTACAGGTTTGCTTTCAACGTGTATTGCATATCCGAGTAAAATCATGGCAAAGTGTTTTTAAGAAAAGTAACAATAAATGAACAGGAAAGTGTTACATGACCTTTCACTGCCTTTTCTAAGCTTGATAAAAGCAGTGTTAAGTGATTTTTAAGGAAACACGTGTTCTCTTGCAACTCTGTACTGCGTTATTCTGATCTCCTAAATTATAAATCATGTGGAACAAGGTTGACGGTGATTTGGTTGCAGCTGATTTTTGACATAACCTTTCCCCCGTGTACAAAGGTAAGTTTTTACCTTCAACAAAAAAATGACCAGGTAATCAACAATCAATTTTCTAGGAAGTTGAAACTGTTAACTGCAATATATCAAATGTTTTTCATTCATCTGTCTGTTATTCGTAAGTTTAGCACCGTTCACTGAAATGTTGAATTTTGTCATATGTGTGCGAACTCAACAATGTCTCTGAAAATGTTTTCAGACATTGAGAGATACTGCAAACAAAAAAAAATACAAAATTAAAAATCGAACTCGTTAAACAAAATGTCTTTTTTCAAAAGGTGAAGAAAATTCATATCATGAATCAAAAGGTTGATATCAAAAATTTCAAGAAGTATCTCGACGAAATTGATGAGCTTACATTCAGATTCTGCGATGTCTCTCTTGACAATATCAAGATCCTTTTCAAAGCTATTGAAAATCGGAGAAAACCGGTATACATTTCATCCTTGTCCAAAAAAAAGTGTGTCTTGAAATTCACAAAGCGCCCTTGAGTGTGTATGCCAATGTTTGAATGTGGTAAACCTGAAAATTTCCTAATAAAATCCTGATTCATTTTCAGCTCTTGCAAATATGATGATCTTTCATCCATTATGGCAAATGCAATTAATCGCCGCCTAAAGATCTGCATTCGCAAATTGTGCAAAATTTTTACACTATGTCATTTAGAAAGTGTTCACCACAAAACAAAAGAACACAACTACGTTTATACAATTCGTCCCAACATTTTCGCTTTCAAGCAATATACACACTAGGTAGTTCCTAGATGTTCTTGTTGAGATCCGACATTGAAGATTTGACATCATATCTAATAAAACCTGTAAATGTTTCTTCACAAAAATGTAAAGGAGGGAGTTTTCCGCTTTTCCATTTTTTGGTGAAGGACCACAACGAAAGTTCTGATTGGTTTTCCGTAACAGCAATGTCTGCGACCTATTTGATGATTTTCTGCACGAATTAAGGCAATTGTTGCCCTACTCGAATTTTATTGAATTGAACTTATTGTTTGGTTGTACGTTTTTCATCAGGTTGCATAAAAATCTACTTTTGTGTGTTAAGATTGAGTTTTTAAGAATTTATGGAAGTTCAGAGGTTCCATCCGCATTAGAAGACTGCGCAAAATTCCTTTCCAAGATTGAGCTGCTGGTTTTGGCCAGATGCGGCATGAACGCTACTTCTGTTCAAACGTTGGCAAACGCTATTGATTCCTTATCATATCCGGTTAGTATTAGTGCCTTTTTAATAAAATTGTTATCAAATATTTACAGATGAAACGTGCATTTAAAGATTGCCATCTGTAATGTACTTAACCTTATCACCAGTTCATTGTTGCTGATGTTGTGAAATACCGTTCTTTCAATACATAATTAAATTCCTGTATTGTAATTTAACAACCTTGAAAACCAATACCTGAAAATTCTGAAAGTGTACAGACGCGTAACGGCAGCACGGTTTCGTATTTGCGGTCGGCGCTGCGATCATTGTTGACTTGTTCGACAAACATTTGCTCACAAAAAATCAGTTGAATGAATCATTTGCTGCTGCATTAATATTTGAACACAGGCAATTCGCTTTACTGCCACAGAGATATAAGAAATGGCCCTGGTCATATTTAATACTTAACGATAGTTAATACTTCACGACGAAATTGGGACTGATGCTGTAGTGCAAAGGAGGAACAATATAACTGGTAAAATACATCCTACATTCGAATTCTTCATTTTCCACTAATTAAGGGTTGTAAACGTGATTCACCACAGGCACTAGGGGTCGTAATCTTCTTTCATCTTGAATTTTCGTTATACACGTTTTAGTAGTAGAATTTTGGTTTGCAAGCGATCGATTGCAAGGAGTTTTGCTCAAAAAATCAAATCTCAAAAAATCATAAAACGAAGAAAATTTTCATGTGGGGGAGTTCACTCAATGGCCTAAGTTGGTCATTTGTATTTGGTGTGGGTTATTTGTGACGTCACGATTTGACGTCATAGTCTTGTTTCCAAACCAACGTTTTAACGAAGTTTGTTGACGCAATATGCATATTGTTCTACACGCACTTTCATCATTTCATGTGTCATTCATTGTACTGAATACAAACTATCGGCGCTCAAAGTTATGATGTCGGAAGAAAATAAACTCAACGCTAGGCCACAGAAGCTCATAACCACAAAATATCAGGCTGTACGTTAGAACAGCGGATTAAAACACACTCATAACTACGTCAGCAATTTACAGCTACAAAATCAGGCTGCGCTAATATCTCGTCAAATACGAGCAGTCGAGCATAGAAGGTTTGCTGCTGGATTGGCTGGCGCACACCCAGGTTTGTAAAATCGAATCTTGCTAAACTATACAAGAATTGAGAATGCGCATAATGTGCGAAAGAAAAATGTCGATTTTTTGTTTTTTATAGAGGTCCAGTAAACTGTTTGCTCTCCTTTTTCCCTGCTGAGACATCATCAAATACATGAATGCTTCTACTTTAAAAACTGCAGCTGTTTTGAGCTCGTGCAACAATTCTGTCAAGCTACAGAAATTAGTAATGTTGCCAATGTGGTTAGCGCATGGGCTGATAAGCCATTGCAAACTAAAAAGGGACAGTTGTTTCGGATTCAAGTAAATTCACTCCACAGGTGAAACAAGCAAGGAATCAATCACAAATTTTAAAATTTCCAATTTGATTCTTTGCTTGTTTTTGTAGTGATTTGTCATTTGATTCCTTGCTTGTTTCACCTGTGGAGTGAAGTTACTTGAATACAGATATGCACGAGTTTGAATCATCACAAAAAGATGATTCCTCTTAGGTCTATAGAAAACTGAGAGCTTCTAAATGCTTCGGATTAAGTGAACTATCGCGTGACACAATGATGAACATGCGTCGCGTACGAAAGGTTTGCAAATAGTGGTGAGATGGTTCCTGGATGCAGACGATAACCCAGATTTCCACCAAAACTTATTTTATTTTATATTGGCCCGTTTGCAATATTCCCATTAAATTTGCATGCAAGATCATTCGGTGTTATTTGCATTTTAGTTGAGAAATTAACAAGCATTAGTATACGAAAATAAATAATCTTCTTTGAGTAGGTGATTACGTTTTTGCAACACATCAAACTCAAAGTGGGGGTTAACCCCAAACCCCCCTTGTGTACGGCCTTAGTCTACGTAATGTAAACTATTCGAAATGCATTCAAGATTGTATTGCTTTTTCATTGTGTGTCAAGTGTTGCAACATTCTTTAGATTCATCTTTACATGCAGATGACCTCTATTGATTTAAGTGGGAATCCTCTGGGAAAAGAAGGCGTTGTCGCTTTATCTCGTTGTATTCACAAAATCCGAAATTTGGTGCTTGTGGAATGCGAACTTCACGATGACATTTTTGAACCATTGTTTAATGAAATTGATGCATTGGATGGGCAAGTACGTAAATGTGCTTATGAATAATAATGATGTTTTCTAATCTTTCATTGGAGTGTATTCTCATAAAAAGCGTGAAACGTGTTACCTGCTCTGGCAACTTTTCCGTCGCAAACATTTCAAAAAAATTTGAAATGAACCAGAAACGAGAATAAGTCCAAAGGACGTTGTTGAAAAATGGAAATGTTGTTATCGATGCAACCACCAAGTAAATATCATTATCAACCTAAACTTGTGTTCGGAACATATACAAAATAACTACATGTTGCATTCGTTAATGTGACAATAAAATGAGCACGACAATTGTTTTGCTTGTGTAAACCAGAAAAATATCGCATGAAAGCGTAGTTTCTTTGAAGAATAACTTTTCCTTGATCTGCTTTTTCCTCAGGAGGTTTGAGGAAGCAATAGCCCGATGTCTAGAAACATGTCGCGTTTCGCAACAACCCGTGATAATGATAACGGCTTCACGCCAAGGCGTGGACAAACCACGTTATAAATACATTGCCACTACATAGCCTTTGTGTCGCTTTCACTTGGATACAGCCAAGCGAATCTTCCTTATCAATTGATTATGAAGCATTCTGATCACGTGGAAAAACTACCAAAGCAGGGGTTTCTATGCAAAAATGACGCAACTCAGGGATGTGCAAATTTTGCACTTGTGCAATTAAGTTGCAATGTGGCATTGCATATTCAACGTCACTTCGAACTCCCAAGGATTGTCGTTTACACTTGTGATAACACTCCTTCAGTCATGAAACAAACAAGTACCAAGTTTCAGTTTAGAAAACGAATAAAAATCATAGGATTTCGAATACGCTTACGTTTTGTAACCACCGAACAAGAACATTTTCGCGTTACTGCCTTTGTTTCACCATCCCAAGGTCAATCTCTTCAGTCTGCATTCTGTCTCTGGTAAACGCAACAGCAACGTACGTGAAATTCTCTACGTGCTAAGGTGATTTGCCGTTTCATTTCAGAACACTCCACGGTGAATTCTATTGAGACATATTTCGTTATTTTTGGGAAGTGATATTCGATTTCATATCAACCGGGCTGTTGCAAATTGGTCAAGTGCATATTGGTGATCCTGCTTAGAACGTTTACCACATAAAAACCATTCACATGAAGCATAATGTTGATCCTGCGGCAACTTACCGTGACATGCTTGTCGACAAGAGTTTGAACACCTATTAATTTCATGTATTCAGTAGAAACGAGTAGCAATAGTGCGCAATCTTTGAGGAGTCCAACATCCCTGGCAAACAGTTTGAGTTAAAATGCTGCTGTTACAAAACTATACTTGTGTATCAATAAAAATAAAAAGAGCTGTCAGGTTCGCTGTCAGCACAAACTGTTAAACGAAATGTGATATTCTTGACTGGAAAGGTACTGCTTTGGCTTTTGATGAACCCAATGTTGCCAAACAGTTTTCGGTGCAGAGAAAAAGTGATCACTTTTTTAGCTCACCCGCCGACGCAAACTTGTTTTTGTTCAGAGATTCTGCAAATGTTTGGAGTTTTACTGCTTGAGATGTAAATGTGATGGTCACCTTTAGTTTCGATATGATCTACATTTGCATTATTGACAAGTGCAACGGATTTAGTGTGAGTCAGTATTAACTGGCTTGCACACAAACCTTTCCGCGACTCTTGGATAACCCGCTTTCACGTTAGTTTACAGTATATCATATTGTTTCCAACAGTTGGGACCTTAACACAAAGAACGGTATATTACCGTATGCTTGAACACAAATAAAAGCGAGTACCTGACTGTCTCAAAACGTATTTCTTAGTGAATAGAGAGGATGAACATTTCGTTTAATTAGCGATCACCAATCACCAAAAGATAGAGATAACTGCTTATATCGCTAGGGTTAATTGTTTGGCATGTGTCATTGCGCAGTTACTGAACAAGAAGGACATTCAACTACTGATAATATTTCCAGATGGTTTGCAGTCATAGATCTGCTTTGCAATTTATCTATGGGCCAAATTCAGGTAGAGGTTCCAAAAGTAAGAAGTCGAGACCAGCACTCAAACATCTCTTAGTCTGACTGGCAAATGCAGGATTCAATTGTTGCAGGCAAGGGTTTTCCAACATTCACCTAAAACTTCGTAAACTTGTTAACTTCGACTCTTCCCTTGGAAGACCTAGTTTCATCTGCGAGCTTGAGATACGGTGAAATTAAGTTTGAGGTGCATGCCTGTATAAAGCAGGAAGTGCATCCTTTCAAATCCCTTCACAGCAGTAGGTAGTATAAACCATGAAACGAGCCGAACATTGAGCAACTATTAAAGGAACGGCTATTATACAGACGTAATTAAATCCTGTCAAAGTAATATCAGCTTTTGTTTCATTTAAAAGGCGAATAATGACGGATCTGGTGCAGAACATTACAGTTCGGCAAAACCGTAAAGTAACAGCAATGCCCGAAGCACCAAAGGAACCAACGCTTCGAGACCTGTACATTTTGCTGCAAGCAGTTGACCAGCGCCTTGCAATAATTGAGAACGACCTTAATCAATGAGTCGTGGCAGTTGAAAGCAGCTTGGACTTTGCATGTGCAAAACTTAGTTCAATGGAAGCTGAAGTCTCGGATCCGAAAAAGCAGTTATCTGAGTCACATAGACAAGTGGAAAAATATTAGATATAGGACGAATTTAGGTCCAAGCGCTACAACTTTTTTCTCCATTTTTTTCTCTTTTTCTCACTTTTTCTCTCCATTTTTTGTTTTTTCTCCAACCAGTCGTTTTTTCTCCAACCAATCTCGTTTAAAAGGAACTAATTCACTAGCTGACCGAGCACTTTCAACACCGGTGAATAAACTAAATAACTTACTTTAAATGTTAATTAATTGAAAAATCCCCAAAAGCATCGCGGATCGCACAAACTGATACTGATATCAACCAGTGCGAATCGTTTTTTCTCCAACCAGTCTGTGAAGATGAAATCAGAAACTTAATAAATAATTTGGACACTAACAAAGCCACAGGTCTGGACGACATTCCGGTTATTGTATTAAAGAATTGTAGGCTCGTAATGGCACCCTGGTTAGCAAAACTGATAGATTAGTGTTTTGTACTTTTTTCCAGATGTTTTAAAGATAGCCCGCGTCACTCCGTTGTTTAAATCTGGTGGTAAGTCCTTTTGCAACAATTATCGTCCAATATCTATACTATCGCACATTGCAAAAGTCTTTGAAAGATTGGTGCATGTTAGGCTTTCATCCTTACTAGAAAAAAATAACATCCTATCAAACTTTCAGCTAGGTTTTCGACCAGCTCATTCTACTCAGCATGCGATTAATTATTTACATGAAAAATTCGTTCAGGCGTTAGATAATAAAGAGAATGCAGTTGCAGTTTTCCTCGATTTAAGCAAAGCTTTCGACACTGTTAATCATAAGATCTTACTGTGCAAATTGCAAAAGTATGGAGTTCGTGGCGTGACTAGCGACTTTTTCCATAGCTATATTTCAAATAGGTGTCAATTTACAAAATTTGGAGAAACAGAGTCATCACGCATTAATATAACATGTGGTGTCCCGCAAGGACCAATTCTTGGCCCTCTGCTATTCTTACTCTATATAAGTGACCTACCTCAAGCTAACTGCATGAGTAAACTACAAGCTGCTGAATCTAACTGCATGAGTACACTACAAGCTGCTGTAAATAGTGAAATGTCGATGACTGGTTGATATCCAATAAACTTACCTTAAATTGCAGTAAAACAAAATTTATGGTTCTAACCAGGAGTCACGAACTTCAGAAAATTAAGATTAATGTTGCCGCTGGAGCAGTTGAAGAAACGAACCAAGTTAAATACCTTGGAGTCCTTATTGATAACCAATTGAAGTGGCAACAGCAATTAGATCATGTGTGTAAAAAGCTTGCATGTGCTTCGTACGCTCTACTTAAGTTGCGGGCCTTTTCACCCATCTCCACTCTTAAAACTGTCTACTATCCTCTAGTTCATCCACATCTTTCATATGGACTGGCTTGCTGGAGTAATGCCACTAAAAAATCACACATAAAGATTATAATCCTTCAGAATAAAATCGTTCGACTGATGACGTACAGTGATCAGCGGACTCCAGCATCAGGCTTATACAAATCCCTCCAAATTTTAGCATTAGATAATATGATAAAACTAACCTTAAATACAATCGCTCACTCGTTCCATTATAAAACATTGCCGAAAATTTTTGACAACCTATTTAAATATCTGAAAACATCGCATAGTCACAATACTCGAATTCGCTCTAATTAAAATTTCTTTAAACCATCAGTAAATACAAATATCGGAAAGAAATCAATTCAGTATAGAGGAGTAGAAGTGCGGCAGCCTCTTAAATTGAATATCAAGCTACTGGGTTCCACTAGTTTTCGAACACAGGTCAAAAAATACCTTCTTGATATTGATCAACAAACTTAATCCTTATGGTCTTGATATAAGGTACGTGCCTTGTAAATGTCATGTGTATTGGATGTTCTGTATCTATTTGGTCTTTGTTGTTGTTTCCTTTTTCTTGAAGCATCAGTTTGCTATCAATGAATATTTTTATCTTTTGCCGTGGCTAATTCTCTAAAGTTGCGTCTGTCCTTTGCGTATCGTTGCAGTTACAGCTGAGTAAGCATATAATGACTGACCCATGGTCAGATGTCTTTGATGACCTCCGGGTCTTTTCGTTGGCCATGCAAAATAAACAAGCATTGTCTTGTCATTTTCTGTCTGTCTCAAGGTTTATTTCAACATGCTCCACTTCTCAAGCGGTGAGGTGCATGCACCCAAGATATTGCAAGCTGTTTATGTATCCATTGCACAGTCCGAGCAGCCCTTGCTGGATCTGCACCAGGAGTAGAATTTGCATCACCTTCGCCTAGATCCACAGCGTCAGAAACCTAATGAGTGCACTCGAAGACATCAAGAATGTATATATAGGTTAAATACCTTGATTTCCTCCACACGTTTGCACTTTCTTTCGATTTTCCAGTTTTCAACGTTCCAAACCGATGTGGCGCAATGTTTGGACACAGAAGATGCCTGGAGAGACTATTGCCACATACACGTGATTTAGATAACTTGTAGCAATTATTATACAGTACCTAGCAAATATAGATTGCGTGTGCACTTATACGTTTTCCAGAGTGGAAGAAGACAAACTTTTGATCGGTTTGGCCAAAAAATCCTAGTTTGTTAAAAACTACACAATTTAAGGAATAACATTACTTCACCCATATATATGAGCCTACAGGAGAAAAGCGTTTCTCAGAACTCGCCTTACACTTAACTTAGAGCCTGTTCTTTCGATGCTTGCAGTCATTTCAAATATTTTTTGGCTTTGTTCAATTGACATTTCCATAGCTTATCTTCGCGTATTACCACAACACTGATGATGACACTTTAAGTTTGGGTCTTAAACTCAAATTTGAACTTATAAAAAGTAACCCCAGGGGCGTATTATGACACTAAAGCAGTGTTTCCCTAACCCTGCTACGGCACCCTAGGGTGCCTTTGACAATACTCCGAGGTGCCGCGAGCTAATGCGTTTTTCAATATATCACTAAAAATACTATTTTCAAATGTCATCGTACCTAAAGCAAATTTCTATGGGCTCTCCACTGGGTGCCGCAAATTATATTTTCCTTCTGTAGGGTACCGCAAACCTAAAAAGTTTGGGAAACACTGCTCTAACGCAACAATGGCGGTACCTCAACATTACTAGAAACAGCTTTACATCTTATTTCCTGCGTAAGGTAGCGTGAGTTATGGGTCAATAGCCGTTTGTACGGATGCTCATTTAAAAGGAACTAATTCACTAGCTGACCGAGCGCTTTCAACACCGGTGAATAAACTAAACAACTTACTTATATTTTAATTAATTCAAAAATCCCCAAAAGTATCGCGGATCGCACAAACTGCTCTCGCAGGCCACATGTGGCCAGCGGGCCGCGAGTTGAGACCATTGCTTTAAGGAAATTCGGGTGCAAGAACTAGTTCTTTATGCAACAAGAACTTCAATAAAATTTAAGAGGCTACCGTCCTTTTCCAAACATTATAAAGAACATTGAAATATAGCATAATTAGAACTATTGCAACTTCAATTTGTTTTTACTTTGTGCAGATGAATCATTTGGTGCTTAGTAGAAATCCCATTGGATTTACCGGAATGACTCTGATCAGCCAGTGCGTCAAAAATCTTCAAAGTTTGGTGTTAGACAACTGCAGGTTTACTCAGAAAGACATGGAAATATTAGCAAACGAAGTGAAGTGCTTGAAGCAACTTGTGAGTATAATGGTCTGATATTTTTGGGGGCAAAGGATTTATCCGTTTTTTTTAAAAAAAAAAACACGTGAAATTAGATAGGACCCTTTCAATTTGAAATTGTTAGCTTCTAAAAATGAAGACGAAAATGTTTGTGGCAATTGCAAGTAATATTTTGCCAAATTCATGAAAAAGGAACTGTTACCATCCATTTTATGATGGTTTTATGGTAATGAATTCAGTAAAAGGTGGAGTGACTTTTTTGCTTCACACGTCATTAGATTTCAAAATGTACCTTTTTTTTCCTCCTTTTTTGCAGAAAAAAAGAAAATGTTTCGTAACAGAAAAAATGTGTGTGTTGCCGGACTATCCCAAACGTTTACATTTAAACATAACTATTTTGGTGAAAAGAATACTTTGAGAAGCATTCAGGTGTTGGTGAACTATCTACAGTTGCCTCTTAGGCAATAGTGGCGCTGTTGTTGCGAACAAGGCAAAAGATGTTTATAAACCAACTAGCCTAAACGTTGACGAGTCACAAATGTGATACCAAATGTTTTTTCACACGCTGTATCATCTCTGTGCAAAAATGTTATATTTTCACACATAACACAATGTGCCGCATGTAGCTTCATTACATAGGTTCCCAAACTTTATTCAAGCTGACACCCCTCACATAAAATGAAGTGGCGTTGGCACCCCTCGTTTAAAAAAAGATAAAATTCACAAAAAATTGTGTACGATCTTCTTTTTTAAATTACTACAGGTGATACGTAGGCGTACTGACAACATAAAAGAAAACACTCAGTGGTACTGTTTGACTCTCATGCCTTACTGCTCAGCAGAAACAAACCTAGTGACTTTTTCGTTATTGCTTCTTTGAAACTATCCGCTCATACCCCAGCACAATATTATACATAGCCACGCGCAAATCGTTCGAGGGTTTCAAACAGTTCTGATACTTGTTTTGCAAGTGAAGTAGAGAGGAAAATTCAGATTTGCACAAATATGTTATTGCAAAGAGCACTAGAATCGTTAGTGTTTTTGTACTCAGTTTCTGGTAACTTTGCATGGTTGAACACGAGAAACTTTCTAGCTCTGTTGCATCAAACAACAATCTCGCCACAAATGCGCCATAAAAATTGAAACGTCAAAATGCTTATACAATCGCATCACTGGCTATCTACGTGGTAACCGCATTGCCGCAACGTGAAGCAGATATAGCAGTGCGCACATTTAGCAATTTGAATTGTTAATTTAGTGACGTTAGCTGGAAACATTAAGCTGTACAATGTTCTTTTAAGTAATAGCACTTCCAAGCTTTCATAAGTCTCAGCTATTTTGAAAAAAAGCACATCCAAGAACATACAGTACAAACTCTCACCCTCGAAAGTCGTGTTTCGGATTCCCAAAATCTTGCTTCGGACTCCCAGGGATCCGAGAACCCCCGGTTGGGAATCGTTGCTTTAGTGCAAAAAATATAAAACACTGCGGCAAAATATAAGCATTTGTGGGGAGGAACCAGGACTGCACAGCAGGATCCCAAGCATTTTGGGATGGTTGCAGCCGGATCAAAACTTTTTCACATGTTGGAGCCGGAAATTTGCGTTCCGGTTCCACGGACACCTTTTGCTGGACAAGCCAATTCTGCAAATAATACAATGGTTTTAAGTTTTAAGTGGACTTAATCATTCTGGATCCGGAGCCAAAAATTTCTAGATGTTGGAGCCGGAGTCAAAACATTTAGATGACTATGACTGGAGCCGGAACTTGAAAATTGAATTCTAACTCCACAGTCCTGATAGAAACATAGCACTCTTATGTAAGATGCTTGCGTTGCGTTGGTACGCAAAAAGTAAAAAAAATAATAAAATTAAAAACTATATCATCGCTGCATTTATTTTCAAAGTATGTGATTATTTCAAAGTATGTGAAGCAACCAAAGTCACTGACATTCGAAAAAATTTGATTACTTTACAGAAATGCCTTGTAATCAATCGCAATAGCGTCGGTGGCAGGGAAGCAAGTATTTTTTGCAAATACGTTCAAAATCATTTAGGAATGGACCAATGCCAATTGTCAGGAGTTGATGTTGAATCGATGGCTTGCGCCATCAATGACAGGGAGAAACCGGTAAGTCATGCGTGTATACTCAAGAAGAACAGTTTCTTAATGCCAAAATCAAATTCTTGAATTTAACTCAGACAAGGTTTTCCAACGGTCTTCGTTCATTGTAATTGAAGCATCCCGACCGATCAGTCTTTTATCAATTCATCAGCCTTAGACATAACTACATACGCTTTTCATTTTTTCAAAGTTGTAACAAAACTGAAACGTTTTTGCCTGAAAGCAACAAATGTGTAAATTCTTTGACATAACACCAAATCAAAAACTGAATTTGTTTGATCCCAAAACCGAAGGTGAAATTGAAGCGATAAAATTCTTGTTTATTCATTACCGCTGATTGTGTCAAAAAAGTGGCTGATGCACAAATTACGTGAAAGTGGCGCATATTCATACAGCTTGCAAGATATAAAAGCACGAAACATGATTTGTACGTGGAAATGGAGCGATTCAAAGAAAGTAGAACAAATACCAACTAACCATAAATGCATTCATTCCTTGCTAGATCGACAAAACCAAGTCATACTGAGTATCGTTTCTTTATATATTGTTCCTTCGGTTTTTAAGGGTTATGAAAACAATCAAAGTTTTTCTCTCTTCTGAAACGAATGAAATCTCAATAACTTTGAAGGAACTTGATCCATAACATTCTAATAGTTTGCATACATATATTTTGTAAACATTTAGTCTAGTGTCACAGATGCTAAATTAAAATCCACAGTGTTGTATAATTTCCGATGATGCACATGTACAAAGTTTGAATCATGTCCGGTACATGCGTGCCTATTTGAATCAGAGAGACAGAACCGTTTTCAGGATAATTACCGTTAGAAAAAGGAAATGGCAAAAATATGACAAAAAATGAACTAAATCAACGGAGTGAAAAACTATTAGGAAGCTGTGAACTTAAACGATGCAGCATCAAAAATATTTTTGCACAAAGTCATCCTATTCTGCGCCCGCGCTCCAGGCGGACAAAACGATAGATTGTGAGGCTAACTCTTACCAAATCGCAGTGAAAAGAGTGCTCCAGTGATTGAGGCACCTCGATCTTCAACTAGGTCCTTTGCGAATGATTCAGCAGCCCTCCTCTCTAACAGGAGGATGGACCAACTTGGGCGCGGCCCTTTCCGCACTAGCATAAAGTCGGATATCGGCTCTAGCAACAGCCTTATGGACGTCTAACTGTGCCCGCCGCCGGCGGGGCACGAGTGCATCGTCGCCTTCCAGGCAGGATTCTGACTTAGAGGCGTTCAGTCATAATGCTTTAGATGGTTGCTTCGCACCATTGGCTTATCAGCCAAGCACATGAACCACATGTCTGAGTCTGCGGTTCCTCTCGTACTGAGCAGAATCATTGTCGCAACAACACTTCAACAGTAGGGAAAAACTAACCTGTTTTCACGACGGTCTCTTGCCAAAAATTCATCCAACCACCCATAAAAGGTTTCTGTGATTATTCACCAAGTCGAACCGAAAAAAGCAAATCTTTTTCCTCCTGCTAGTTTCAATTACTACAATTCAAACTGAGAGAAAACTAGGAAAAATTATATGTTTCGATACTGTTTGTGCAACAGATGTGTTTTGCTCTAAGTTGTTTAATGCACAGTAGTTTTGCGTAGAAGTAGGATATCAAAACTACACTAACATAAAATAGAAACAATCACATAAATCACAGCCCATTCACATTTACTTTTTTGTGGTCACATTTTTGCAATGCCTCGTTAACAGATAGATTCTTTGATGATTGGCTACAACAACATTGAAGACAGAGGAGCCAAAGCCATTATACAATCCTTGCATAAAATAAAGTATTTGAGCGTAAGGAGATGCGGCATATCGCCGGAAGGAGTAAAACAAATGAGGAACAAAGCTCCGTGGATAAAACCGGTGAAAACTGAAGCATTTTGAACTTATAATTTTAAATCTAAAATTTGCCTGTTTGAGGTTTTGATGTATATGTGTGTACTTTCAAATTTTATGCCAATGAGGATCCTCATAGGGTTTGATTTTCCAACTTGATTAGCTTCTGCAACAAATGAACAATATCAAAATGTGCTACGCTATGTTTATTGTTTGACGTTTTCAAATGCAACAGATAGCAACTTTAATGATTTTGAAGGAATTCGTTAAATTCGCGAGTTGCTCAGACGCGTTGACTGCGTGACGTCAAGCACCTGGTCGCAAAAGGGTCGATCTAACTTACTGTATGTTCGTGCTCGGTGTTCACAGTGGCGCTAAGGGCGTATGGCTACGGTATAATTCTTTAGTAAAAAACTAGTTCCAAATTGAGTGTTGTTATAAGGGAAGTTGTCAACAACTTGCGCACACCTAGCGCTAGCAAGTGGCACACAGATACGTCGAAGAACATGAGCAGGGATATGTGGCAGTACCAAAAAAACATACGCATATATGCCGCTAAGGCACGGTCACTTTCAAAGACCATTGGTATGCATGTCGACGTTGGCAAAGAGCACATGCATAGATGACGGTAGAACTATTGGCATGTTGCTTCGCAATGCTGCATAGTCTTAAGATAAATTAAATTAGACTCATTCATGGAGTACAAGGGGTAGTGGCATGGAGTACAAGGGGTAGTAGGAGACTGCGAAGGTCAGTTTGGCAGCAAACGTCACGACGAAAAGGTTACCTTCAATTTGTAAGTAGCAGGTGCAAAATAGAAATGAGAAAATCTTTTTCTCAGAATTTAAGGTTTCATATGCGCAATGCGTTCATGCGATTAACGGAAGCAAAATGCAATGCAGGCAAATTTCATAGGGTTAAAGCAGCAGAAAACTCAGTGTTGTAACAAATGAATCAAGGTGGCTTTTAAGATACGGTTTGGTAATCTTATTTTGGATAAAAACAGATTGTGTAAAGCAATCCGATTTTCGGTAAATATTTCGCATATCGTTTCTTCATCGACAACTATTTAATTTGGAAACTACTTCAGCGAAAACGTGTTTTTGTAACAAACGTTTATGCGTTTGTTTTTTCTATTTCATAGAAATGTACAATACTTGGTTTGGATGAACAAAGAAATGACGAGAATGGATCAACTGCAGCTTTTTCAGCATGTGCACTTATGTAATGACCAGCGAATTTTGTAGTGCCAGACGTTCAACTGCGTTCCACCTGTCATGTCTACAATAAAGAAGACAATCTTAACCTAAGCTATGCAACAAACTGATAAACAAATGCGGAGGTTGAAATATAACCAAAACTCAGATGAATGAACAAGCTCTAATGAACGATATGGTGATGTCTTGTAAACGGCCGGAAAATAACCAGAATTGCAATCACTCACCAGACTACAACGAAGTAAGCAAGCAAAAGATTTGCTCTTAATCGACCTGCAATCCTGCTAAAAACTAAGCACAAATGCTTTGCCATGTGTGGCTTAAACCCTGCAAACTAACAAACACTTTGAGCCGAATGGATGCTGTGATAAGAAATATTGCACTTTTTCCGTGATTGCTGCTGAGGAATATGAAACAGAACGAAATAAAATATCGTCCTCTGTTGAACAGCGCGCAGAGAAAATAAACCAAATTTACATGGCTTGCCTTAAACTGGTGGTTCTTAACATTTTTTGTCTCACTTACCCTTAACAAAATCAAAAAATGTGTAACTTTCCCCGATTTACAAGATTGTCTTTACCATGTTTGTGAATTGATTTCTTTAACTCTAAATAACTAGCTGAATACCTAATTGTTTTAGGGAAGCAAGCTTGTAGTGTAGGGTAAGTAGTGTACAAACATGCTGCCGCAGCATAAAAATCGCAATCGTAATGGCGACCACTACGATTTCTTGCTCAAATGCAAGATTGGCTGAAAAAAACATACAGCAGATCTTGCACTTACAGCAACGAGATTTTCAACAAGCGTTTATGCGGGAACGTTTAACGAGCAAATGGCGGATTTCATGCAAAATAAAAGTTTGGAACTCCACTAAAAACAAACTTTAAACTTGTCAATTCAATGAAAATAGATTTTTTATTTTCCGGCTGAAATCTGAACACGATTGTTCAGGAATAAAATGCCAGACATATGCACGTTTTTTGGATGATGCTTCATAAACAAAGGGTATTAAATATTTAAACATTTAGACTTGGTTTTTATTTAACCCCCCTATCAAAATTTCTGGCTACCCGCCTGTTCAGTGGCACCACCTGAACATGTACGATAAATGCGCTTACTTAAATTTAGGACACTGCAGGCTCAGCGTTTGCCTTGGTGAACTTTTAGAATACTGTCATGACGATGCCAACTAGTTTGCATCCGGCCACAGTGAAAAGTTTAAAGACGCAAGACGAAAAACTAGTAAAAGATTTTACAGCAACAGGCAATGTGTTTTATTAACTAGCAGCTCTCTGCATGGGGGCAATTAGGTGGGGGACACGGGGGATGTGTAACCCATTTTTTTCCGACGATGGAGAAATAATATGCCATGCCCCATCACGTTTATGTATTTAGAGAGTTTTCAAAAACGAAAGTGAAGTTTGTCACATGTCGCGTAAAGAGTTTTTCATGTTCGTTTAACTTATTACACGAAGCCAAGTTGATGTTGAAACAGAGATGGGCGTGGCATCACTGATTCTGATATTTTTATGAATTTTAGCTTCGCTGAAGTGATTTTTAGCTTTTAGCAAGTTTCTACAAGCCGCGAAAGATTGTTAATTGCTTCTCACCGACATTTTGCCCTGCGTGGTATAGGCCATTTTAAGAAAGAGCATTGCATTGAAAGAATGAGGGCTTGACAGCTGCACGTGTGATAGACAGTGCGGGTTGCCAATTTGGCTTTTTTGAAGCCAGTTTTTGAAATTCTGGCTTTCTTTAACGCACTTGGCGTTTTTTGAAAATAAAAAATAGACAGACAAATCTGGATTATTCTGCCTTTTTTCTGTCCGAAAGACTTGACACTGACTAAGCATTGTCTGAGCTGCATATTTATTACAAATATCTTCTGACGAGAGTCTGTGACCATCCAGGTTGCAAAGAATATTGCAAAGATTTCACTGTTGACTTCAAAATTCTCGATGTATTTAGTATTTAATAAAAATTAACGTGAGCCATTGTAATCACGGGGATAGAAAATGCTTCCGAAGTATCGAATTGTTGTTCATCGGTGTTTCTGCCGAGTTTTAATATCTATTTTGTGTTTCGTAGGCCAAATCCATGTTTCATATGTGCATGGTTGATGACTTTTATGTTTTATATGTGTATGGTTTATGACTGCTCTTGGGTGGTGGCAGACGTGATGACCGGAGTGTCTTTTCGCCGCCTCCCGGCCTTACTGTGTCTGTATTGACAAGTGTACTTGCGTCAAGGTCAAAAAATAAAATTGTTGTTGTTGTTGCTATCTGACTTTTTGGGAATAGGTCTGGCTTCTTTTGGTGAAGACAGGTTGGCAAACCTGCCACAGTACAGTCATGATTTGTTTCATACAGAAATGTAATTGGCTTTGCTGCAAAGTTGGTTGTCACGTATTCAGAAACAGACAGTCTAACTTTCAAAGATATAAGTTTATAATGTTAACAAGTTACTTTTTCAAGCAAAAATCTGCAAAGTGTTTATCGAAGACCAAAAGCAGCACTTTCGTGGAGACTTTGGTTTAGGCTGGGCCGTTTTACCAAAGACTGTCTTCAACCATTAGTTAAGAGAATTTCAGCCAATATATTTTGGAAGTATTGACTAAGCTATATTTTGACCTTTAGCTCAAAACTCAGAGATTTCCCTAGAAATTAAAGAAAGCCTATGCATTTAGCAATATTTCTTGTAATGTCGCGACAATGGTGACCAAAGACCAACTGATCCAACAAGCACTTGTTCTTATATTTTGATCCTGTACTGAATTATATTGGTTCGTAAGTCATCTGATTTACCTGAGTTGAACCAAACCCACAATGCAGCAATATTTTCATCCAAGTACAAAACATTTGCTTCACCGGTACGTAATACCTAGTTTTGATGGACATTCTTTTCGTGTTGATGCAAGTGAAACTTGGTACTGTTTTGCCAATTCACCGTTGTGCACTTGGATTTCGGTTTAACCTTAAAATATTTTCGTGTCTTCATGCAAGTACAACTCTTGTAATGAAACTTTTGACATTAATTTCGTCTATTAAAATTTGACCTTAAACCTAAAAATTTTGATTGTGAAAAGACTGAGCTAAGCAGACATGGGGCGATTTCAGCACAAATGCAATCGATTACGATTACATTGTAAGTAATCACGATTACAATCGCGATTACATTTGTCTTGAAACATCCTCAGAATGAAAACAATACCCATTTGCATAGTTTCATGTAAGTATATTTTCAGACAACATACGATATGAATCAAGTGTGAGGATCAAGCGCCGGAAAAAAGAAAAAACAGATTGATTGTTCACTGAGATTTTCGTGCAGTCAACAAACCAGTGGCGAAACTAGAGGTTTGAGCTAGAGGAGAAACTTAGCTGAAAGCGGCCCACTGGCCTCTGTAGGGGACCTACTAGTCAACACTTAGAAAAAAACTTGAGAAGTGATAGTGACTCCGGGTGTGGATGGCTATACAAAAAACTCCAAATCAACGAAAAATACTCTGAAAAACGCAAAAAGAAGACACCGTACTAAAAACCTATGTAAAGGATACTAGAACCAAAATATACCGTATTTATTCGAGTATAACGCGCAAAATTGTATACCAAAAACATCAACGCAAAGTTCGGTGTGCGTTATAAACGAGGTCATACATTTTTATGTCTTTACGCCAGAGGGTACAGGAGTTCAGGTGCGCATAATAAACAAGTCATACGCAAGAGAACACGCAAGTACGGTATATTTCGTATAGCCTGTTTCAGTATAGCGCAGGGGTGCAAAAACCCGGTCGTGCACTCGCACTGCGCGGCTAAAAATTTGAAAAAAAATGAACTTTAAGCCTTCGTTACAAAATGGCAGCGTGCCTAATTTTCACTCCCGCTGTATCTGTGTTGCACGACGTTGGGTAGCTTGGGCAAGCGGCTGCGCTTTTTCTAGAATTCGATGCGTCGTTGGACGATGCATGACCTGGATGCAGAATGCGGCCCTAGTTCTTTTCGTACACCAGAACTGCTATCAAATGGGACAGCGCTTGCTAAAACCGGCGTGTTAGCGTTTTACCGCGTGGTATCTGTGGATACAATGCGGTGTAGATAAACTTCCCTGTTTGCAGTTTCAACGCTACTTAGGCTCTGTGGTGTAATAATACAAAATGTTGTAACATGAAAAAAAAACGTATACAAATTTTCAATCAAAAAATTAAGGGTGCGCGTTATACCTGAACAAATGCGGTAAGCTGAGTGGGGGGTGGGTTTTACAATTAGCTGGACAGTGGGGTCAAATCGCCCCTCTTCCTTCCCGTCAATTACTCCACTGCAACAAACACTTCAAAATATTGGTTAAACAAAAATAATCGATGTAAATCTTTGTTACAGTTGATAAACATCAATGTTTCAAATCTTTTATCAGGCAAACGACATCTATCAGGCTTGAACACTTGTCCAGCAATGCTGAAAATTCGCTTGTTAGAAATTTCAAAATTGCTGACTATTCCTTCTAACTGTGGGTTACGATCGTCTGCAAGCAAACATACTAATGTGCAGCTTTCAATTTTAGATGAAATGAACAATAACACCAATATACTTGGGCATTTGTCTTTTGAACCAATAGTCAATGGGTAACAAAACCTCACAGGTTGCGTTGATTTTTTTTATAAGTATCTGGTGGATCACGGTTGACATGCTAGTTATCAGTGTTGTGGTAAGGTACTTTCGACTCGGAATAAGTACCTTAACACTCTGAAAGAAAGTTAATTTACTGTATATAAATTACTGTACTAATTATGTACATAGCCTACTCCAGCACTGACATTCATAAGTTCATTCTGAGTATACATAAATGAAACGAACACCTTTCCTCGTAACGTCTCGCTATTCTGTTGCCGAAGTGTCAACCCGTTTTAAGAAGAGGACCTAATTTTCTTGCTACGTCTCACTAGACTCGCTACGTTACTTCTGGCCTACTAGTCATTCTATTTGAATAAGGTGTTAGGCTAGCTGATATTAATAACTTTAGTGTGACTAACTGTATCTGTTCGTATCTGCTGCTGATCTGAAATTTGATGCTGTTGAGAAGTATGGCTGCACCAGCAACCAAGGGTGATATCAAAGCCATCTTTGAAAAGCTCGACAAGATTTCCCGATCTCTTGTGGACAACAGCTCCTCGCTAGCTCAACTCACTGAAGAGATAAGCGAGCTGAAGAAGAGCCAGCAATTCTTATCAGAGCAATACGAGGATATGAAGGAAAAACTACAATGGAAGGACAAAGAGGTGAAAGACTTGCAGGCTGAAAACCGCAGCCTGAAAGAACAAGTCCAGAAGCTTGGGGTGCGGTCTAACCAAACGGATGAGGACCTCAATGACCTTGAACAGTATGGCCGCCGTGAGTGCCTACAATTTCAGGGGCTGGCCTGGAAAGAGAATGAGAACACTGATGACCTCCTTGTTGGTGTCTGCAAACTGTTGAATGTGGACTTGGATAGGATGGACATTAGTGT
>Ga0210059_1002313_pt1 | contig 29738 bp, 19 predicted proteins | sample Ectturendosymbi2_FD_188042 | JGI IMG/M metagenome (GOLD analysis project Ga0210059, IMG submission 188042) | Ecteinascidia turbinata endosymbiont from Florida, USA - Sample 2 (SPAdes) (version 2) | ecosystem: Host-associated > Tunicates > Ascidians > Unclassified | place: Key West, Florida...
GCCGAAATGGTGTCGGAAGTACCGAAAATGATTGTATTGTGAAATTTTCGTAACTAAATCCAAACTTAAGGCGAGTTTGGCCGTTTGGCGGAATATTTTGTCTTACATTTTTCAGGGAGGGCTGCAGCCCGGCAGCCCGTCTAGACGAGCCGCCCCTGCCTATAACCATTCCAACACTAAATCTCAGCAAAGGTGACGCTGTCGAATCAATCAGCAAATTGTTTTACTAGGAAATCGATTTCAAGTATTTTTCGCATCTGCAGTTCTGTGAATTGCAACCACGGCTTACCCGTGAAATGGCAACTAAAACGAGATTTAGAGAAAGCATACGGATTGCAGGCTTATACAGAAGCTGTGAACATAGAACATGGCCTTATAGGAAAGCAGAAAAGCAAAACTGACGTCAGTTATTGAACGACCAGCCTAAAACTACGTGGTACGTGGTGATGTGTCCAACACCCATCGAGGCCCTTACACATGAGAAAACAAATTTTTTCAGCGAAGACATTTTGATTCTCTTGCTTAGTCAGGTTTTTAAGTTTGTCTCTTGCTTCAGCACAATTTAAACATTTCTGGAACTTAATTTTGATTGGAAATGGTTATTCTTTACATTGCGTAAAAGTGAATTCCAAGCCGGTTGCAGAGCCATTTGTTTTCGCTGAGCGAGCACCTGTACTTGCGAATCAAGTTTCAGTCTATTGTTTGAAGCCATTGTCGGTGGCAATCATCACCTATACTGAGCCTCTGTTAATCAAAACCTGGTTGCTGGGAGATATCAAGCGTCAAATTTCAAGCCATTGACACTTTGACTTTGTTTCTCTGAGCTACTTCGATATTTTGCGTGACATGTCGTATGTCGTTACAGTCTCTGCGATCAGTGACGGGTCTATGTTATTCCAACGTAAAAACAACACAGTTTTTCTTCAAACAAAATTCGGATAGGGGTCTTTCTTCACGGAGTCACCAGACAAGTAATCGCGGGTTGCAATCAACTTTGAACCGATTGAACGATATTCTGTTAAAATTTGTTTACGCCTCACCAGGTGTTAAAAAAATGATGTGTGCTTAGTTTTACACTGCTGTAAATATTCAAACAATTGCAACGCATGGATGAAATGGTGAGGACATGTCCGCCGCGTTTATAATGCGCAAGACGAAAAATTGCCGCCCACGAAACACTGGTTTTCCACAGCATTACAGCAAATATCACGTACTTGTGCCCTAAACGCTGTGCTCTATCCAAGGCGGGCTTTGCTTTCGATCCAGGTTGTTTGCTGTGCAAGGACGAGTGCGTTTTCGTGCAAGGCATAGTTTAAGATCGCAGCAGTCGGCCTGAGCTTTCCCTTTTAAGAAGTGGAAGGTTCGTTACACTAAAATAGATTCATTAAAAATTATGCATATAGGATTATGATGTAACAATTTTTGTGCAGGCCTTGGATTTTCATCAACGATAATCGTGTTTTTCTGCAATTGTTATTACATAATGGTGCTGACTTGGGCTCTCTACTACCTATTTCGCTCGTTCACCGCCGTCCTGCCTTGGTCAACATGCAACAATACGTGGAATACCGAAACGTGCACTACCAACTTCACTGCTGTGATCAACGGTAAAAATGGCTGCAAAACTAATATTTTCGTAAATTTATTTGAATAAAAGACATTAACAGCATTGTTCCCTCTAAGAAAATTTCACACTCAGTAAATGTTTATTTTAGTGAGCATGCAACTGCGCAACTATGCACAAACGGTGAAAAGTTTCAAGCGGTGAAAGGGCTACGGGATATATAGACGATCTTAAATTTGTAATGTTGCAAATGCGCAAGAATGAGACTGCGCAAAACTTCTGGTGGGACTGCGGATTTATGATGTTGCGCACCTTCGAGGGAACATTGCTTCAACGGGTTTTGGAAAACAATTTTTCTGCCTAATCAGTCGGATTTCTTGCTGGAGCGCACTACCCACTGGTGTGCATTTGGCGGTTTTAAACTCCTAGCAGGAAATCTTCTTGGTTTTCTTCTTGGTAGCAAGCCTTTTAACGGCAATGTTCAGATAGCTTCAAACAGAGGCAAGTGATAATAACAAATACTTCTTGGCTGCAACTATATCCGCAACATCATTCGTGGTTAGGCGTTTCCTTGACTGCAGCGCAATTTTTCACCAGCGTAACATGTTTCGCTATCGCAGCGCGAACGATCGTCGATGGTTCCAACACCACTGTGCTGCTGGGCAATAACACCACTGTGCTGTTGGCCAACGCCACGAACACACGTTCTTACTCCTCACCTGTGGTGGAATTTTGGGAGTAAGTGATCTCGAATTTTCTCGTTCGGTGTGTGTCTACATCATCTTTGAACCTTCTAAAGCCATAAACGTTTCATCTTGCATAACCACGTATCAGGCCCGTAGCCAGGTTTTAAGGTTAGGGGGAACAAAATATATTTTTAGGAGGGAAAATTTTTGTTTTTATTATATGTTTAGAAGATATTTTTCTGGGAAGAACAAAATTTAGAGGGCCCAAAGAGTTGGGGGGCCACTGCCCTCGAACGCCTCCGTGCCTATGGGCCTGCCATATAGCAGTGACAACCTTTCGTTGTCAAAAAAGTTGTAAGAGGTCTCTTTTACTTCGTAAAACAGGGGTCGGCAACGTACGGCCCACGAGCCGGATCCGGCCCGCCAAGCAAAATCATCCGGTCCGCAGCTCCTTTACAACTTGTAGTAACTGTTTGGCACGCCTAGTGCAACTGTATTTTATGCATCTGCCCTCCTGGCAATTTCTTGTATTGCATACGTATGAGGAACTGCTTTAGAGAAACCGCCACTGCGCTGTAAATGTACTCTGTGTCGTATTTTTGGTTTTCGTTATGAACTGTGAAAATCATGAGCAAAGCTGATTGAAATTCCATAAATTCCCATGTTTTAACATCATGAACAGGAATTGTTTGTGGAAAATTAGTAATGCCTGCCATACCTCGAAGATTTTGTTTTTGGCTCGCGGCTAGTGAGAGGTTGTCGACCGCTGTCGTGAACTGTCCGAGACGAAATAGACCGAAATTGCTGCGCAACGATAGAGTATTCCACGTAAGGGACGACCCGAAAGCCCCAACTGTTCTTCTCAGAGCCGCTTGACAGTTAATGCGTAAAGTTGATAAAATGAATAACTTTACCACTGGATGTTTCACAGCGAACGCTTTCGTTAAAATGCAATCCAGATCAAATGGTTACGCTAACGCAGGTTTTACTACAGACACGAATGTTTCTCGACAAGAATCGTCATAAAACGTTCTTGAGAAGAGCGTGTGTCGGCCTCATCAAAATTTAGCAAGCGCGTCTTTGTTTTCTTTTCGACACAAAGACTGGCATATCTTCAGTGGATAACTAGTTACTTAGACGCGACGTGATTGCGCAGCGCGCAGCAAAAACACAAAAACGAGGCTGACGTCGGCCGCGGAACACAGTGTTTTACAAGCAACGACGAATTTTGATTTCCTGAAATCCCACAAACATTTGTCGCTGCTGCTGCTGGCGTTTGCAGCACAAAGCATTTTGTCCCCCGAACGAAGCGGCAGCATACGCGACGCATAAACCAAAAATAGACGCTGCGCTTGTCTCGAGGTGTGATGACAAGGATGCTGCTCGTGGTTGAGGCAAACACCGGTTCTCTTGAGAAGCGCGTGCGGTCGCGGCGAAAAGCGGTCGATCGATACGAGTTCGCGAAAATCCGTTGTATCGTTGATTGGAGATTTGTTTCGTGCCTTGCCGCAGACAAGTCGCCCGTTATCACCGATTCGAACGCGCTAAAGAGGAGTCGAAAAAGGATTTCTTCTTGCCAACTTTCTGCATTTTGTGAAGTGAAGGTGGTTAAGCGAATATTTATATAATTTGTCTTGAGGCTGCTTGCCAAAACACCCGCTGAGTAAACCCTTGCGGAGAAAAACGGTTACTAAGTTCGTGCCGTTCAAAATTCCCACTAAACCAAATTGCATGTACGCAAAAACAAAAACACAAATTTGCAGCGGCTCCCAGGCGTCCAGAACTGCGGCGCTCATGCGCGGCCACTGGGGTTAGTGACACCAAAAGATATTTCGTTTTGAATCATGGTTGCAAAAGGTTAACTGGTTGGCACTTGTGGAGTAAGCTGTGAAACACTGGCTATCTAGAAAATGACTGAAATCATGTATTGGGTTTTGCTGAAGCCTGCAAATCTGCAAATGCAAGTTTTGTTAGAAAGCCGATGTTTTTTTTACAGTATGCAAAGGAAAATCTTCAGCTTTCAATTTTGGTTGTGTTGTGCTTTGTACTTGTAATATTTGCAATTGTGTGGTGCAAACATAAAATCCAGGTTAGCATGAATAAAACCTGCCACCGCCAGAAGAGAGGTTCATATAGGATTGAAGGATTGATGCTTTCTTAACCAGCATCTGCCCATGTCATTCACACTCACTGTTCCGCTGAGCATTTGCTCAATGTCGACATCATCACGTTTCACTTTATGCCGTTTATTTGTTCAGTGAATTTTGTATGAGGTTTGTTTTTGTCCATAAAAGGTTATTGTTTGGTAGCAGACGCTACGTTTCAAGTTAAGGCGAATATACACTGAGGACTTGCCAGGAGTTGCCAATCCTTTGTTTGTTCTGTTGCGTCGGGTAATTCTGCGCTCGTGCACGGCTCGGCACGGCAACTCCTGGGCGCAATAAAACAAAGAATCTTGCGCGGCTACTCCTGGCAGCTTCTCAGTGTAGATTGGCCTTTACTCGAAAAACTAAACAACTTTCCAATCCACTTGCAAGCAACGCTAGGTATGATTATATTTGCGCCAAGATTAATTCCAAATAGAAGCTGAATGTAGTTTGGCCGAGTTTGCATGAGAAAAACTCAATCATCTTGAAGTCAATGTTTCCTTTTGAAGTCAATGTTTTATTGCCTGAAATTGCTGCTTTAGTTGACGTGACCATTATCTTTACATTTATTACCAAGACTGCTTCACGTTAGGGAAAATTACCGGTTGTGTTAGGCAAACTTGTGTTTGTAACATTGCGATTATGGGCGTCTGAAGGGAGGGCAGAGGAACCTTGGACCCTTGGACTTGAAATTTGATATTTTCTTAAACATTTTTTTGTAGAAAAATGTTTTTCTGTTAGTTTTTAGTAGGTAAAATTAAAGTTCACCATGGTTGCCCCCTTGTAAATATTCTCTTGGTCAGCACCTAGAAAAAATCCTATTGCGATACTACGTTTATTCATCACATTGTACTGAATCAAAGCGACCACAACTGGTTGCAGAATCTTTGATCTCTCAGCCAGCTCCAAAAGCTTCAAACAATTCGTTGAAATTTGGTCGGGATGTTTGGGACTTTCTTTCGATGACCTTTGTCGAAATGAAATTCCTTATATTTAGTCACTGCTGAGACAGCTATTGCACAGACAGCAAGCACGAGATAAAGCGTCAATGTTGCAAGTGGTATCCGGACTACAGTCACCTGGAAAAATGCCACCTAGGACAACTGCCACCTAGGACAACTGCCATTTAGGACAACTGCCACCTAAGACAACTGCCACCCGGGACAACTGCCACCAAGGACAATCGCCACCCGGGACAATGGCCACCCGGGACAATCGCCACCCGGGACAACTGCCACCCGGACAATTGCCACCTAGGAAAATTCCCATCTGTCACCTAGGACAATCGCCACCCAGGACTACTGCCACTTGGACAGCTACCACCCGGACAATTTCCACCTAGGGCAATCGCCTCCCAAGACAACTGCTACCAAGGACAACTGCCACCTACGACAACTACCACCCGAACAATTGCTACACCGGAGGGGTAGTGGGACGGGAACACATTTCCACACCTTTTTCATGTAATAGTTTATAATGCAATGGAAGTGAATACTTAAAAAATGATTGAAAAATGGGTTTGAAGTACTGTTCAGAATGGTTAGTTTTTTAGGTGCATTCCCACACTTCCTGCTTTAGCACTACACCCTTGTGCCACCGAACAACTGCCTCCTAGGACACAGCGTTTTGTACATCGCATACAAGCTATCAAATTCAGTTGAGAACCTCTGTTCTACGATGTTATTGCTTCAAAATAGTGCAGAAAAAGTGAGTTCCGACGTTGCTGTTGTTGCCAAGCAACTCACAAATCAAAAGCTTGGGTGAAAAATGCGCATAACTTAAAATTACCAAAAAAAACGCGTTTCACGAGTGCGTGAAATGAAATCGATGCGATGATGTGCGTAAGTGAGTTTGCTGTGAAGTTTGAAAACGCACAAAAAATTAATATTGCACTAATTAAGAATGTGTGCGAAGATGTAATTGCATCGACATGACATTCTCCACCCAAAGTTATTAAAGTGTAAATTAAAATTCTTTAAATTTGTCAGAGGATGAAGAAAGAATGAACTCAATATGCCTTAAGTGGCAGTATTTTTGGTGGCGATTGTCTTAAGTAGCAGTTGTCCGGGTTGCAATTTTCCTACGTGGCAATTGTTCTAGATGGCAGTTGCCCTACGTGGCAGTTTCCCTAGGTGGCAGTTGTCGGGGTGGCAGTCGTTCAATTACACTTCTTGTGGAACAAGTTGAAACAAAATCGCTCGAGATTCCCTTCGCCTGGCTGCTGCATGTGCGTTCCAAAAGCATTGTTTGAACTGAAGGTGAAAAATCCCAGTTCGGATCCAGTGGAGGGCGATCGCCCCGCCCCCAAAAACTTACGAAAGTAACTTTACTCACCTTGATTTTGTACAAATCGGAAAATAGCATTTGCGGTATGAGGCCATTTTGTCGTCCACTGTTTTGTCCCAGCAGTCTTGTGAAGTACACATCATCTCGCTTACAGCAGTGAGCCGTAACGAGACTTGACTGCCAAATATTACTGAAATTGCACCCCTTAATCTTACTGGCTGGATCCGCCCCTGAACAATCCCAAATGTGTTTCTCTGGCCGATGTGCTTCGTTTTCACGAGGACCAGATGGCGTATTCTCATTTCGAAGTTACTTTGTCAGAAGCGCGTTGAGTTTACAATTCTATGTTTTTATTTGCTGATTTGTTATCGCATTGATGTTGTTCAGGCGTGAAGTGCTACAGATTACCTCTGGCATCAGTGAGGCTGGAAACGTACGATGGGAACTTGCACTGTGCTTGCTGCTTGCCTGGGGCATCTGTTACATATGCATCTTTCGGGGTGTACGCACCACTGGAAAGGTATGTTTTTTGCAAACTACAACCAATGCAGCTCCCGTTTTCAACAGTTGCTGAGATCCCAAATATAAGTGGCATGGTCGGTGAATGGTTACTAATATTGGTACTCTTACGCTAGGAAGACGCTTACAAACGTTTGCCTGCCATAGTAAAGCATATTCTGGAAAATCACTGTTTTTTTATTAAGCAGATCATGCAAAATGTAAGATTTGTGATTTGGTTTTGCTTATCTGTTTTTCCTACGGCTTCGTTGTGCTTTGAGGCTCAAGTGTGCGTATTTTTCAACAACTAGCAACGCGCTACTAGATTAGCACAGGCCACAAAGTTAATGCAAGTAACGCCCAGTGCCCTCTGAAACAATGATGTTTGCAAATCGCGTCGATTTCACCACATCCACTGAACATAGCCGTACGAGGCAGGGAGGGAAATTGCCCCCAAATTCGGACAAGATTTTAAAAAAATCTGGGCAAAACTATCCAATACGTGTGGAAAATTTGCTTAAGCAGTATCATTGCCCTGCAAATCTTTCCTATTCATCACCCTTTTAGTGACGTAAAAATCCGGGCAAATCGAATATTTTGCTCCTCCAAAGCCAAGGGTCCCCCTACGCCTATGGCTGATCCTTTGCAACATTGTGATCGATTTTTCTTCAACTGTCTGGGCGGGTAGCTCTACCTATTTCGTGTCATATTTTTCACATGCATTTTCTTTTAAGTATCAGCTGTATTCCTATTGCACCTGAAGCACTCAGCAGGTGATGTGCGGAAGTATAACTGTATAGCGTCAAGTATGAGACACTAACTTTACTTGCATTTTATGTCACCCGTCAATAACAACCGATTTATTTGCAAACCAGATACAGCCCACGCCGATACGCTCTATTGCAGACAATTCCTTCGTTTAATTTTCACACCCGTTTTCCCTCTCAGGAGTGTCGCCCGGGCACTCGGGCAGCAGCCCTCGGACGCCTGTGAAACTCGTATAGCCCTGAATGTCGAGCCACTTCTCCAAATATAGCTATCCCAGTTATGATGGTTCAGCCAACCGGTCAGAATACAAAAGGAAAGATTGGCAAGTCCTGCTGGCTACACCCAAATTAAAACGGCCCAAAGGTCGACCAAGGACCAGTTGGCGTGATCACCTCTCCGTCTTGGTTGGTCGCGTCTTAGTGCGGAGTCAGCAGTACTATCCAATGTTGCTGAAAACCGCGAGGTATTTCAAGAACTCCTAGGGATCTTGCCCCCGCGACCGTACTGAGGAAAAAAGCTAGTATAAAAAGTGAGTGAGTAGTCTCTCAATCGTTTAATGATTTGAATGATTTGCCCCTCATTGCTGAGTAAATAAGTTTTGGCCTTTAATGGATCTAGAAGCATTGCATCTTTTGACGCACGAACGTCAGATGCGTTGCCAGCCCCGCAGCGTCTCGCCTGAGCAACGAACTTGTTTTTTTCGCAGGTTGTGTACTTCACGGCATTGTTCCCATATTTCGTGCTCTTCTGTCTACTTATCCGTGGAACAATGCTTCCGGGGGCGGTGAAAGGTATAGAGTTTTATCTCAAACCGAACTGGACAAAATTGGAAGAGGCGCAGGTGCGTGAATGACAACCTTCATCACTTTTTTTCAGGAAAGCGACCAAATATATAGCAGCGGAGCTGGAATCCTGGAGTGTTGCAGTGATTTTGTCAAGTTGGTGAAGGCCAATATTTTAAACGTGTGGGTGGGCACCCCAGTAGTCACAAATCAAGGCAAACAACACTTTGCCAAGCTTTGGGCAAGACATCAAGAAAGATTGGAATGATAGAGGTTCGACACTACATGGCTCATGCCGTCGCGGCGATCAAAACGACAAAGACAGGTTTTTTAATTTCTGGATTCACATTGGAGAATTTCCCTGCTACAGTCATTATGCCGAGTGCTTGGCCAGACTGAAGCAAGTTTCAATTTTTAAGGTCTTGGCACGACCCGGCCGAGATTCGAACCATACGAACAACGACCTACCAGACATGAAGCGAGCGCACTAACCACTAGGCCACATGTCCGGGGTTCGACAAGTGTCGTTGAAAAAACATATTTCTGGTTGTTTAAATTCTGGATTCACTGGTATTGATCAAATCAATACATTTGCAAACGATTCTCCATTCTCAAAAGACAGACTGTACTCTACCCAACATTCTGTTTGATGTTGATCTTACTCGAACGATTTCTTCAAAAATTAATTCAGCTAAAACATAAAATAAGAGAAAAACGTATTGCAAAATAGTTCTGCAGGTACAGTATTCTAGGTCTTTTTCGTGTAAAATACATTGTTTGAAGCCACACAAGGAAGCTGTTGAAACTAATGTCTTAAACGAATAATTTCGCATAAATTTGACTTTTCGTATGAGTCTGGACGTTCCCCTTCTGGTGCCAGCGTGGTGGATGATTTCGCCTATTTTGGGCAAACCATCTCGAAATTTTAGATTTGGTTGAAAACGTCTTAGCTTTTTTGCCAATGGGAACATTCGCTTGCCACAAACACGCTGCTTGGTCGACAAAGTTTGCACCCCGCACATCTCACACACAGAGGTGGCCACGCATCCGGAATGCCGGTGTCGACTCCGTCAGGATTCTGCGTTTTTTCGGACCCGGAGCCGGAATCGCTTTTCATTTTAGGCAGTGTCAGCAGTCTGCGTGGTCGATTTCTAAAGTGAAAATATCGCTGAATTTCTGTGGCGTCGATGGAAGCCGGAGTCTGAACGGGAGTCGGATTCTCAAATTTGAAAAAATTTCGAACCCCGATTCGGATTCGAAAAGTTTGGAACAGGAGCGGAATCGGTGTCTGAAAGTGTGACTCCGGCCACCTCTGCTTCCACAGCGGCGGAGTGACGTCGCGTGTTGATTAAACCTCTGACGTCTGCTGAGCAGTGTTGTACCGCAGTCGACCTTTGCACCCTTTGTTCGTTAGAAACAAAGGTGCCTGTTTCATTCCAGTTTGGCAGCAAGATCACTTCGCTTGGCTTTCGACATCTCGCAAAGTTGAGATATGACGCGCTTCGCATCTCAAAAGATTGCCGCACCAGCAATTTTAATTTTTTCTTGGCTTGTGCTAGTCGTGATGCATTAATCAGTGGTCAGTTAAAAGCACTAGACCAGCTATGTCCAACCCGCGGGCCGCATGCGGTCCATTCGAGGGTTTTCTGCGGCCCAGTTTATGTGTTCGCTGTAGTAAAAGTATATATACTGACAACCTGTCCTTACTTTGATAATCTTGAACTTGGAATTTTTGATGCAGGTGGTGCACAGTGCTACTTATCACGTCTGTTACCATTGCAGTTTGGATTCGAACATTTTCAGTACATTCGCTTAAGCTTTATTTAGTTTGCTAAGACCGAAGTAGGCCATTCAGAGTGCGGCCCTCAGTAATATGTCATTCACTATGTGGCCATGGTCAAGATAGTGACATACATTTTGGCTCAATAAGCCATTTGGGTTGGACGTAGCTGCTTTAGGCTTTCTGCATTTAATCAGCTGCAAGTCAGATTGTCGACGAAACGAAGCGACGAAAAACTTAACTCTGTAAAACAACAGAAAAAACAACGTGGTCTTAATTTTTTATCGCTCGGCAAAATTGCGCGGAATAAGGCCAAAAACCCTTATTTTTAGAAGTCGCCATTGTAGCATGTCAAAGAATGACAGAAAAAGGTCGCCATTGTGGCATTACAATATCTTATTCGGAGTTCGTTCAAACAGAATCATCTCTGCGAAGTGGCTGAATAGCTAGACGACTGCCAACCAAATTATTTGAATCGGTGACAGAATATCTTGCCAAGACTTTTGATAACGTTTTAAACACGTTGATGCAAGCGGAAGAAACAAGTTCCGATTGTATTTTAACACTCCAAATTTTGAATTTGCCAACTGGACACGTAATTTCAAATTTCCTTTGCAAAACAAGCTGGGAAACATGCTTTTTTTAGCGCAAGAAAACTAAATAGCGTTAGATTGAGCAGTTGTTTGGGGAGAGTTACAGGAGGTACACACGAACAAGCTAAAAATACCAGGTGATTTATTTTGACAAAGTTGATTTCGTGCGATTCAAGCCTATATTCTCTCGTGAGTTCACCCCAGTAAGGCAAAGGTATAAACAGCTGCACTGGTAGAACATTTGTATCGAACGCAGAGGTGATGCTTTCTTACTTTGCTGTGTTTCTGAAGTGCATTTTCCATATTTGATGTGTACTTGATAGTCGATGTAACTGTTGTACTGACCACCTCTATGTGCTCGCAGTAAGCTAAGAATCTTTAGATGGTATGGGCAACGACAAACAGTTTCACCTTTTTGTTAGTGCCAGTTGTCTCAATCATGCTCAGCTTCTTAGCTCGTTCAAATACTGGTCATGTTGACCAAATATAAATCATCCTCCGCTGGTCAAGCGTAAAGTTTGTTAGAGTTTACATCCACTAAAGGCATAAAATGTTTCTGCATGTTAGTTCTTTCTATGCCTTGGAAGAAAATAGTCAACCCATTCTTACCATATGGCGCTGTCTCTGACTCTTACACCGGCTCTTAATCATGCAACTAATTCTGTTTTCAGGCAGTTGTACATCGAGATGTAATTCTTTTCAGTTGAATTTGATCACATCAGCTTTTGCAGATAAAGCGAGTGTTTTCTACAATCGCCTTTGTACGAACGTTCGAAGGTGTGCAAGTTTGCAAGTAAACGTAATTTGTGTTTTAACCCCTGCTCAGGTAACTCTAGGTAAAACCGTCAATGTCTTCTGCAAACCTGCAGAGGTCTTAGCAAAATTTTGGCCTGTATTTCGTGCACCGTGTTATTTCAGCGAATGCAACGAAGCTGTGTCTTGTTCGTATAATATTAAAGTAGGTGTCATTCGACTGGTGGCTTGTTTCAGCAGGTGTGGATTGACGCCGGCACTCAAGTGTTCTTCTCGTACGCGATCGGCCTCGGCGCTTTGTCCGCGCTGGGCAGCTACAATCGTTTCAACAACAATTGCTACAAGTACGTTCGGTTGACGGCGTCACTTCGCTCTCTGCGAGTGTTGATAACAGACGCTGTTGGAGTTCGCGATTTTGAAATTCTTTTGCGCCGGGTAGCGATGCAACAAACGCAGGAAGCAGCGAATAAACTCCAGCTCTCCACTCAGCATCCGGTAACAGCATGGTTTCCCAATCTTCTGTATCTTCTGTGTTGATTGAAACGGCTTGTAAAAGAACGCGCATTAGGAAACCTTGCACCCTTTCAATGCGAGCTTGGATGTCGACAGGTATTACAATGATCATTGTTCGCAGTCTATTTCCAAACAAGGTAGGCGTTACCTCCCACCAAGCCAAGCGCACTTTTTCCAAAACTCTTTTGTTCGGCGCGAAGAACGATTAGTACATTGTTCACGATGCTGTGTATTTCGAATAATAGTCCAACTAACGTATGTTTCTGATACTGTTTCTTTGGACTTTTCAAGATTTTTTTTCAGCTAACGACTTGTGCCGATAGATGTGAACTGCAAATCTTCATGATATCTTATTTTCTAAAGAGGGGGATAGATAACGTTGTTGGCTTCTCAAATGTTTCAAATCCGATCGTAACCCACTTTCCTGTCATCGTCTACTTCCTATAAATTTGACAGGAAGGCATATTTTTTTCTTGAAAGGAAAGCTCAATTTAATTTGTTTTGTGATAGAAATGTTTCATAGACGTCGTTTCCAAACCACTGAATTCTGACGATTCTGATTTCACGTAGAAAGCATTTGTAAAGGACGAAAATAGAAACTTTACTTCTTGCTTTCACTAAAATTGTTATTACCAATATCAGCAGCCCATTGTGTCCTCCAAAATAAACGTCACGCTCGAGTCGTTATGTCATTTAAACAAACAGCATACGCTGCATTCACAGAGAAATCTTTATAAACAGAGTTGCTTTGACGCTTACAGGGACTGCATCCTGCTGGCCATAATCAACTCCGGAACAAGCTTCTTTGCTGGATTCGTGATATTCGCCTTCTTGGGCTTCATGGCACACGAGCAGGGTGTGCTCATTGACAAAGTGGCCGAAAGCGGCCCTGGCCTGGCTTTTATCGCATACCCGAAGGGTGTTACATTGATGCCGGTGTCCCCTCTCTGGTCGTGCCTGTTTTTCTTGATGATCCTAACGCTGGGACTCGATAGCCAGGTATAGCTTCTAGTAATTCGTGTTGTTCGCTCATTCTTGGAGTCATGGGCAAAATCTAGTTCAGCAAGCTCGCCTTGGAATGCCAAAAGCGGTCTGCAGCTCTCACCTCTGCTTGCTTGCTCCGGGGTTATTGTTTTGAACGGGAAAGTAGCTACATGTGCAAAGAAGCCTAGCGAACAACGGTAACGTACGGAGAACTTTACAATGATACGAGCTGTAGCATCTGTGAAGTATTTCCTTTGCGATTGCCTGGTGACATGAATGAATTTCATGACTGCGCTTGAACTTGCTTGACCCCATAAGCACCGTAAACGACAGCGCGCAGATGACGTATGTCTGTGCGTAACGCAACGCAAAGCTGCGGCAAGTTCAAAACTCCTTAGCAACGTGTCGTTGTCAGGCTGTGGCGTGTGTTTTCGCCGATGTCTTGCAGAGCGCATCTGTTGCGGAAGCAACAAGCCTGACGAACCTCGCGTTTGTTCCCGACACCCGAGCAAACAAGTTTCTCATTAATTTGCGGTGGCCAACTGTTGGAGTAACACATTCAATTCGGCGCGCTTGACAGACAATCCCAACCACTGGGATGACTGTGCACGGCATGAACCCCCCTGGACTAACAAGCTTTGCTCTCTACACCACAAAACATGTTTTCTGAAAAGAGAACCTTGGTCGCAGCAGGAAAGCGAGCGCGTAGCTATTGTGACATAAAAAGCGTCGAGGCCTAACGTCACGCTGTGTTGTGCGTAAGCCACGATGCAAGGTTATTCTCAAAAAGGCAGAAGAAAAGCCGGATATTCGTACGGCAGAGTTTGTTATGTGGTATAAGACAACATGCGATAAACAGATGAAAGACAATAAAAACGTAAAAGTACCAAAATTGTTGTTAAATGAACAGTGTTCATCAACCAAGATTGTGCGCTGCAAATTCGTTTTCTTAATGCGAATAAGTCTTGACGGTAAAGAAAGTCAGCTTAGATCGACTAAAACTGACATTTTACGTTGCCAGTCATCTTATAATTTGTTCAGACCATGTGGTATGATTGTCAATTTGTGTTGCAAAATGGTCGTTTTCTGATTGGATAGTTGCTTTTGTGTTGGTTGTCACGCAACGCCAAATCAAATTCAGCAGGGAAATGATTGCGTGGCTACATCCGATTAAGTCAAATGGCCCGAGTTAAACTATTTTATGATGGTCCAACATTAGCAATGCTGCGGCCACATCTTCGTGCTTGATGCTATAAAAATAGCGTCTTCTTGTGCAGCTCACTTGTCACAAACTCTCTTTGCATGACAAGTCAATAGCCGGAAACATCCATCCTTTTTCCTGAAGACGCACGCTTTTGCTCAATCTTGAGGCGATATCGCACAGCCCTACGTAACTTTTCGATTGCGTGTGAGGATGAGTTGGGAACTGAACGAGTTGCGCGCAGACAAATTTCAGTAGAAATACCTCCTGACGTTTAAATTAGTGAGGTCATAACATGTGCGAACTGTCCCAACGTGACCTGATAGTGTCATCTAGCGGCAGGAAAATCTTAATCGAAATAGGCTTTTTCGGTTTTAATTTTTTCTTTTCCAGGTAAGCTCTTCTGATCACCTAGTCTAAACAGCATAGTTTCTTTGCAGTTTGTCGGGGTCGAAGGTTTCCTCACCGCAATCATCGACCAGTTCCCGGACCAACTGCGGCCGCGCCGCGCTCTTTTCGCAGCTGTCGTCTGCTTCATTTGTTTCCTGATTGGATTGTCCATGGTGACCCAGGTAATTTTCTTCAAATCAGACGGAGCTCCTCACATCCTTTAAGCTTTTCAGCTTGCCTGTTTTGGTTTGCAAGACCCGCACCCAAAATACCCATATTTTCATAAACACACCGCTGATAACCACCAAAAACCCGCTTTTGCAAACAAACAATACTTCCTTCGTCTTGACTGCCTGCTGGCGGAGTGTCTTTTGCTCCATTTGGAAGCCATTATTTTCACCAGAACGTCTTAAAATGTGTTCTTTGCCTGGTTAAGCTGAATTTTAATTTCCCCCAGGTTGTTTTCTTTGCAAAGAACTGCAACTCCCCAATATACAAATACTGGCTTTTCGTGAGTAGAAGAGTTATAGATTTGTTAATGCAGAATTTGTATTCGTTTCAGCGGAATCGTTGCTTTTTTCTTCCCGATTCCTTCTTCTATCCAATATATTATTGTTTTTTTTTCAGGGAGGAATGTATGTCTTCCAGATCTTCGATTACTATTCAGCTAGTGGCATGACACTTCTTTGGATGTCTTTCTGGGAGTGTGTGGCGGTCGGGTGGATATATGGTACGAGTTCGATCACCAAAGTTACGAAAGTGCAGTGTAACATAGTCTACGATTAGTAGTAACGGGCGTCTGAGGGGGAGGGCAGACGGGGCCTTGATCCCCTTAGATTTTGAAATTTGATATTTTTCTATTGACATTTCAGTAGAGAAATGTTTTTTGCTTAGTTTCGAGTTGGTAAAATGAAATCTCACCACTGTTGGCCCCCTTGGAAAATATCCTTTGTCCGCTTGTTCGAAAAATCCACTATTGACCCCCTGGAAAAAAATCTTTCCGACGCCCATGTAGGTAATAATAATTTTTATAATCATTTTAGAAAGGCCGTACTTTTGCCTTCTGAAAAAAACGAAACAACATTTGAAAGTTTATTTTCTCCACAAACCATGAATCGAAATAATTTCGAAATCGTTCCAGATAAAGTCGATTTTCCAACAAATACTCATTTTTTTCATTGATGCATCGCTCTTAGACTTAATTTCAGCGTGATGTAAACTGAAGATATTTCTTAAATCTTATCTGTGTGCAGGAGCGGCCCGATATTACCGCAACATCGAAGTTATGATTGGATACCGCCCGTCGCCATTTATAAAATATTGCTGGATCCTTGTCACACCAGCAATTGCAATGGTAAGTTGCGCTTTCATTAAGAACGGTGTTGACCTAATAATGGTGGTGAGAATTGCTATGTTTTTAGCTGTACGCAACTTACGTTGGCATGCAGAGAATCGATTAGCGCGGACCGGACCGGACTGGACTGTAGGGCTGGTGCTATTTTGGGGGGAATCACGACCGAATCGGACAGGAAATTTTTGTAAATATTTGGAGACCGGAGTATATTTGATAAAATTTTCTATGAAAAATACTACTTGTCTTTGAGAATTTTTGTGCGCTAGTTGATGGGCCATAAAGAAAACAGAGGATTGCTACTGGCTGCAAATGCTCTAAAGATTATAAACCATTATCCGAACGTGATTGACGAGCAGGATATTTCACATATGCTAGTAATATGCTGATTACTGTTCTGAACAGTGAGCAAAGGTTTGTCACTGGGTATGTGCACGGCACAATTTCATGTCCAGGGATCCAACTAAGCTTGTTCGTCTAAACCACAATCGGCAATGCTCATTCCCGATTACATTACAGAGCCTTTGCGAACAAAATATTGGGATTGCAATATAGCCATAACAGCTTATTGTTGTCTTTCTGTCCTACGCGTTGGGCTTTTACATTTTCGCTCTTACCATTTTGGGCTTCAAGATCAAAGGAATTTGGTGAACGCAAGCAGTCCACATGTCTCCTTATGTTTTTGGTGGGAATGGTTAAATAAGCCAGTCATGGCAGGGTACTTAACAGTTTTTTGCCAAACCTTACGCTTCTGTGTTTTTGTAAGAATTTCGATCTGGCCGTGTTTTGTTAGATTTCAAATCATAAGCGGTTGTGCGAGTTCTTGCCAAGGATCTTTGTCTAAACAGCTGCGTGCGTAAGTATCAGTGACAAAGATCATTGTGATAGCGGGCATACACTGGTGTGTAGCCTACTGTCTGCAGTTATTGTAAGCTGTTTTTTTAATCAGTCTGATAGGCAGAGACTGAGCCAGACATTTTTATATGAGGAACCGCTACGAAGGTCAATTTTGTCACCGGGAAATCGCGTTCATAAAATAAAGCCAAGTGGAAATTTCCGTGACGTCAAACAAAAGTTTTTGAGAGAGCACATGGAGATGCAAAGCTTACACTTTCAGGCCTATGACCACTCGTGGTACCACGTAGTTTTTCCCAAGGTGATAGGTTAGCTATTGTTTTATAGGTTTAACTCCGCTAAGTGCCAAAAATTGTAGCGGGCTAAATGTGATGCAATTTTACCATCATTCTTGTTACCTCACCGTGACTATGATTATTTGCTTTACTCCTATTCCAAGCTTGAGGTGGAATTTCTGATGTGAAACATGCTATCCGGTTTGGTCAATGAATAGAAGAACTGTGGGATTTCTATTGCTTGCTACAGTAAAACATTGGTCTTGTTTATTGAACATAAGGCCACCAAGAGAGTGGTAATTTTGAAGTAAAACATTGCTGTTATTTTTGCGCAAGAACCACCTATTTCAGCGCGGAGTTTTGAACTTTTACTCACAACATCTTTTATCCGACGAAGGTAGAATAGTATGGTTGCCGCCTTACCTCAAATGAAGAACTTTATGATATCCTCTGCCTAGTGATGTGTCCATTGCATACTGCTTCAAAGTTAAACTATTTGAGATATTCTGCACTGTGAGACTAACCTTTTTTTTAAAAAATTAATTGAGGGAGATATGTAAGTGTTTGCTCTGCATTGACATGGCTTGGGTAAAAGTATAAACGTCAAAAATGGTATGTCGTCGTGTACGTTTGTGTACGCGTGCTTATGATACATCGACGTCAGCGCTACAATCTGCAGTTACCAAAATATTACATAACAGAGATTTTAAACGTTTGAAAAAACACGGCAGTAAAACATCGTTGCAGTTGCAATGCCATTTCCCAGGGCATTCTGATCTTCACCCTGGTCAGTCACAAGAACCTGACGTACAACCGAACGTACGAGTACCCGTGGTGGGGGTTGGCGCTCGGATGGATGCTCGCGCTTGCATCCATGGTCTGCATTCCAGTGACAGCAGTTTATCAGATTGTCAGCGCGCCTGGCGACAGCTTTTTAGAGGTAAGGAGCGGATCGCTCACTGGATTGTTACGCTCCCGAGCGTTCAGGAATCGCAAATGAAAAATTGCCAGTTTTTGGTCAGAAAGAAATATTTGATTGAAAGATTTATGGGTAGCTTCTTCGGGTTTTCAAGTGGCCACAATGTATAAGTGGCCTTACCATTTTCATAAACGTCTAAAACAGTGGTTCTCAAATGGGGGTACGCGTACCCCGTGTGGTACGCAAAGGTGCTGCAATGAGTACACGAATTTTTCTAAGTGTCTTCTTAATGATATTTTAACGTAAAAGTACAAAATATATATTTCTAATTATTGTGCTCATGATTACAATTAAGGGGTGTCTGATAGACAAAATATTGCCCAAAGGGTACATATCACTGAGAAAGGTTGGGAACCACTGGTCTAAAGCATCTCTTATTTTACGTTTATCATCACAAAGTGACCTTTGCCGATGGCCAGGCGGCATGCGTTTGATCGGAAAACCATTTACTGTCTGTTCTGAATAGCTTGTGATTTGATCTACGTCCATCAGTTTTTTTGCGCAAGCACTGTGCATTTCAAAGCGTTGACACAAGTGACGTAACAGACGGGAATCAGGGGTGCAAACCGCCCCCCTTGGCAAGCTAAATGTAAAACCGGGCCCCCACTTAGCTTGTATGTCGGCATTCGTTTGGTTTTCAGCAGGTTGTTGTTTTCTTGCGTTTTTCGAAAGTTTTTCGGAATGTTGTCTGGTTATTTCGAGTTTCAGTGCGGACAACCACATCTGGATTCATTATCATCCATTCTCAGAATTTTTTCTGAGTGTTCGCTAGCGAACCCCCCTGTGGTGGCCAGTGCCCGCCAGCAGCTAAGTTTCCCCCCTGGCTCAAACCTCTGCTTACGCCACTGGTTGACACTCGGATCTTCGTCTTCCGGGTCGTTCGTCAACTGTTCGTCAACTCAACCTGAACTGTACAGTCACCCCGGCCTTTGCAGTCTACATGCTTCGCATGCTTGAAAACTTAGCCTCTGTTTCACAGAAATGCAACTTCAGAGCGCAGCCGATCTACCGCTCGCACCATCAGCAAAGTACCATAGTTACAGCCGAGCCACTGTCCTGGGACAAGAAGCTGTGGGACGTGTTCGGTTTTCGACGCAAGGTCTTCAAAGCAGAGGAGTCTTCGCCGTCTCTGGCCCCCATGCCGTCGAAAATGTCTCAGGAAAAGGAGGTGAGCGATGAATCACCTCCACCTCCCTACGAGTGCAAAGAAATTTTGGATGGCGAGACCTCCATGTAAATAAAAGCCTGTGACCACAGTAGTTAGCTTGCCGCAACCGCGTTTCCATGTGTGATGTTCCAGTGGTAGCCGAAGAATCTGGTTCGATTTTTTGTCACTGTAAACGTCTTTTTGTAATGCAGTTCGGACATTTTCGCGATTTTTCGGATTGAGATAATCAGCCTGTTAATTCATAAAAAGATTTGGTTGGGAGAAAGCTCACGTACGAGTACATAAAAGACCACACTTTCTCGCATTTGTCGGTTCATCTGATGTGGCTAAGTGACCCGAATCTTCAGCGTTAACTTTAGCGCGTTCCAAATCGCAACGATGTTTCGCCCACTGGCTGGGCAATCACATTTGTGATGTCACCTGCGCAAATACTTTGAATTCGCAGTGTTACGCGTTTTCGTCAAACGTTGTGAATGCAACGGAAACGAGTGCTTTTAGTACTCAGCTCGCCGCAACCACGCTGCACTGCTGTGCGTTTGCCGTCATGCTTTTCGCTTACCGCCATACACACTGTGCTTCGCGCGCGCTGCAGTCCAGCGATAGAATCACGCTGCACTTACATGTCTTTTCGAGCCAACTCTGCGTAAAGTGATGCGATCGTTTGGAACGAAGTGAAACTTTGAAATTTTGAAAATTCGCAATTTGACGATGATTTTTCCAAATGTCCAACTCGATTTCAATCAAATCATTGGTTGCTGTTTCATCGTTTCTAATAATATGATTCTGTCTTAGGTTTTAGCTGAAACTTCAATTTTAAAACTCGTATAAAACTAGTCAGGGAAATTTTCCTGAACAGACATACAAACATACGTATTGTCGACATTTGTGGCCAAAACTGCTACAACAACCAAATAATTACCTCTCTTCAAAAAATTTCCTACATGTTGAGAATTTTGCTTGCTATTAGTGTTTTGCTTTTTTTCGTATATTTATGAATAGTGCTTGTGCCCAACATGTTTAAAAAATAAACCTAGTTTATGACAAACGCGTGCCATATCTCTAGACTGGCAGGCCTGAGGCTTCTAAATAAGACTTTAGACATAATTCAACTTTTAGCGAAACGTAAAGAATTCAAATTCATTTCGCCAAAGACCGGAGGTTCACAAGCATTGTACTTTTCAGCTAAAGGTTGAAGTTTCTTATTATTTGTATTTGTTTTTCTGATGCAATCATTTTTATTCTAATACTGACAAAAAGGGCTTCAGACAAATTTCAAAAGTCTTTTTTGACACTCAAAAACGATTTGAAGTGTTTGCGGTGATTGCCGTCCCAGAAATTTTGAACGGGCAAAACGTGCAACTTTTTTTAATTGGTCACGCTGTAACGAGTGCGGACAGAGTTGTTCGTTTCTGAGTCTGCTGTAGTGAAGGCTTGTGATGAATTTCGGTTGCTTTAACTTGAAACAGTTCATTTAGGGTCACGCAATATGCAGTTTGCAAGTTACTATGTCGAAAGCAAAGACTTTGCTACTGCACACAACTGCCTAAACAAAGCGTTCTTTCTTCGCAACACTGAGGTTGTAGCGAGAGCCAATCAAAAGATGCCGTTTTTGATTGGAGGTACCTTGTGTCAGTTCTGGTAGGGCAGCTAGTTAAGTAGCTCCATTGCCCATTCTCTGTCAACTGTCAATCTTATCTGCACGCCTCTCAGAATGTAGACGCCCTCATTGCTTTGATTACTTTCGACGAACACTGAGTTGCTCGATGGTTACGCTAAGCAATAGTCCTGCCCTGCTGCATCCACTAATGCAAAATCGTAAACTTGCGATAACTAGTCGTGTGCTGCCATCTTGAAATACAGACAAGTCTTAACCGCAACAAACGTACGTTTGCAATGTTGCACATGAAAGTTAAACAGGTTTGAGAGGTTGCACATAGCTGAGGTGCAAAAACTGTCTAACCAAGTTTTGATACGGCAGTCAGACTCGCCGTAGGATTTTGCAAAAAGATCACAGTTTTAGTAAGTGTATGGTAGCGCAGGATAACTCAGATGTGAGACCATATTAACGTGCTTGATAGTCATGGTCTTCAGTCCTTGAAATAGAAGTAACTCGTGTTAGAAAACTCTGCCTAAACGTCAATGGATGAAGGGATTAAGATGTAGCAAATAGAGGTGATGCAATGAAAAAGGTTTTAATTGCCAACTCGGCACCGGATTTAGGGGAGTCCTAGGTCCAGGGCCCCCACCAAAGAACCCCTCCACCATGTTCATGTGTTTAGCCATATGTGTGACATGTACGTGCCACTTCTTCATTTTTATTAGCGAGGAAAATTTGTTTGTAGACGCTATTAATTAATTATTATCGGTCGGCCAAACTGCAGTATTTCACTTGAAGAATATTTGATATTGTGACGAAACAACTATTACACTTATTAGTTTCCTAAAGCTCGGTCAGGTATCTGAATCTAGTGAATGCAAGGCCAAGTCACGTAGAACACGTTAGTTTACCTCTCTACTCGTTTCTTGTAGATTTTGCGTCTGCTTTACTCAGATTTGCACAGGTCGCCTATGAGTAGCATTGCTAGGTATGGCTATCATACGCCCTCTTTTTGAAGTACATGTCCACTTTTTTCATGAGAAATAAAATATTCTCCGAAGACATTCGAAAATGCCAAAATACCCTCCTTTTTGTATTTTCTTGTTTCACATAGCTAAAATCAGTGGCGTAACTAGAGCTTTGAGGCAGGGTGGAAAACTTAGTTAAAAGGGGCCCACTTGCCACTGTACAGGGCCCACTAGCCAACGCTCGGACACAACTTGAGAAATGATGGTGAATCCGGATGTGGGTAGCTATGCTAAAACCCTAAATCACCGGAAAATAATCCGAAAAACGCAAAAAACAACAACCTACTGAAAATCAAACGAATATTAAAACCGAAATATCACTTAAGGTGGCGGTCCGGTTTTCACATTTAGATTGCCAGTGGGCGGGATTTCGCCCCTCTGCCCCGTCAGTTACGTCACTGGCTATGATATATTGTTTTAGCGTGCAGTAAGCTGTCCCTAGTCTACTGCAACAAGGTACGAGCTGGTGGCGTAGCTTAGTTTATGGGAGGGCCTGCGAGTTGGCTAATTAATCTATATTTTGATTGAGTTAATTCTCGGCTGGAAAGGCGGAAATGTTTTCGTTACATAACAGCGGTAAGTCTTTCTTCAGTATCTCAATGACCTTGGCATTAGAGTGCAGACTGCTGACGCCATTAAACTGTACAGTACTAGCTTTGCTGATGAACCGTGATACGGTGATCAGTATATTGCACATAGCTTAGTGTAGCAGTTTCTGGTAATTAGAGCTGATCCAGTGGTGCAAAAATGCGGTCGCGGTCGCGCCGCGCGATCAAGAACTTGGAGCGTGCAAACGTTTTTTTGCATTTTACACTTTATGCATATGTATGCTGAATGGCAAAGCTTGTGTAGGCGCTACTAAAAATTTTTTCGCACTACTTACATTCACAGAATTTTTTGCACCCCTGAGCTAATCAGTAATGCTGAAAAATGAAGAAATAGGCCAGAAGTACCCCTTTTTCAGAAAAGGACTAAATTATTTTGAAACTGAATGAATTACGTGCGGTTGCACTTGCACACTTCGCAAAGAAGAGTGAAAAGACTAGTGTGACTTGGAGGATATTGCGTACCAAACACTTGTTTCTCATAGCGTAATCAGGTGGCAATAACTTTATCCTAGCTTGCCAAGGATGCTTCAAATGCAGGCTACCCAGCTTCGCATTTATACTTCATGTCCATTGACAAGCCAACTGTTGTTCTGAAACGTTTTTTGGAAATTCTCTGGAACTCTGTTTAAGACATTTGAACTCATTTGTGGTTGCTTTTAATGAGCAGGTTTAGAATATTGAGAAGTCCAAACCATCAGTTCTTGAGGTTGCATTGTGTTTCGCCACTGTGAAGACTAGGATTCAAGAGAGACAATCAGAGGTACATGCCAAGTCAAGTTAAATCAGCTCTAAGAAAATTCAGCGAAGGCAAGGATCATGACTGTGATTCATTCATGTCAGATGTCTCTGTATTGTACAAGTCTTGTGTTGCACATCTGGCTAATGGACCACTTTGTTTGCTGAATTTAAATGGTTTGACTAGATTACTCCGTTTGCAAACAATCAATTGGGAAAATGATGAACCATGTTTGCAGTATCTGCTTTATAGAAACGTTTCTATTGATGAAGCTGAAGTGAACCGTTTGACGTTTGACCAATACCAAAACTTGTTTGAGTTCGTGCAAAAAGTACATCAACCAAATGCAATTCATTGTAAAATGATGGAAAATGAAAGATGGGCAGAATATTTTGCAACTTGCAATAACATTAAACGCTTCAAGCACTGCTAAAGATTGCACAGTGTTACTTCAACTTGATGGCTCTTTATGCTAATGTGGAACGATTTTTTCCTTGATGCAGCCACAAACCAAAAAGAAAGAGAAACCTTTCTGGTTGAACCAGTTTCTAGTCGAAAGCTGGTGTGCAATTTAAAACATCTTTCGCGCAAGCAGTTTCATAAAATTATAAAAGGCGATTTTACATTTTTAGGAAATTTAAGAAATCTGCAAAATATTCATGAGATAAATAGGTTAAGTAAATAAGGATTTTGTTTTGTGTGTTTTGAATGAAACATTGTCTACACTGGACGTTTTACTTCAATGCTTAAAACTAATCAATAGGCCTATTTGTTATTTGACTTGTTCAGCGTAAGCAATACATTCAAGGGACAGTCGTAAATTGTCTTCCCTTTTTGCGCTGAAAATATGGCAGCCTTATTGAGCTTATTAATGAATACATATGGACAGAAAAAAGAGGATCGTCCCCTTTACACGTGTAAAGCTTATCCAAGTGGTTCTAAAAAACATTAGAAGTCAAAAGAAGCAAAAATGAGAGAGGAAGAAGTTGTAGCTAAGTCAAAAAACATTCAAGTTATTATTTTATAGTGGCAGTGAAGTCCAGCGGAAACATTTCTGCAGAACCTGTAAGAGGACAGAAAATCGAAGAACATGTTGATATAGACTTAGATGTACGTAACGATGAGAATGGACCAAGTTTAACCAGCGGTGCAGTAGCAGAAGAACGTCAAGAAGTATCATCGGAAAACACGATAGATGAGTTGGCTGACGCTATCACTGGAGACAAAGATATCGGTCTCTGGTTATGCAATATACCGGAGAACATACGGGAATATTGGTGAAAAAACGAGAAGTTACTCACAAAACATGATGTTCCACAACACAGAAAAGACGAAAACCCGTCACGGAAATGCACCACAAATATTATTCGTTGCCAGAACCACAACGCCGAAGTCGTTGAAAGAAGCTGGATATGTTTTTCTCCTTCACAAACTTGTGTTGATTGTTTCACGTGTGGACTGATGTGCTCGGATACGACTAAATGTGCGCATTTCCTTTTCGAAAAGAATCTGCGACTGGAAGCACGCTGAGGAGCCACAAGCAATTAATGGAACATAAAGATGCCACGATTACGTTTAGTCGCAGATGTAGTTAATCACTATGAAGAATTGGTACAGAGCTAGCTAGTCAGGTCAATCAAAGCCAGCAATATTGGAAATTGCCTCTGCAACGTTTGATTTCTGTCGTAAAAATTTATTGTTGAGCGAGGATTGACGTTCAGAGATAATGGAAACGTTGGATCGCTCAGAAACTTTTTTCAAGCAAAATTTCAAAAAAAGAAATACGATGCTTCTGGTGACTGGTTTTGTAACAGTTTCACAAATCGCTAATAATCATTGTCAATTACCGTGTTGCATCATGAAGTTTTGTTACACTTGAGTTAACAAATGTGACGTCACAAGATTACGTCATAAATATTAATGATCCGTGGAAATACTAGTGCCTTCATCGGCCATCCCCTACCTAAAGATTCTATATCAGCACATGGGACCTCCCACCAGACCTGGGCCCCGGGTCCCCCACCATCTAAATCCGGCGCTGTGCCAACTGTTCAAAGGGTTACTTAACATTGAAATGCGTAGAAGGCTGCAACCCTTTACCACCTTCTTCAAGTGTAGGCTACTGTAGATATTCCGGTCTTTTCGTGCAAGAAGACGGTCGTAGAAAAAAATCCGAAAACTATATCACTTGGAAGCCCTATAACTTTACACTGTATATGGGTACAGGTTGTTTGGAAGAAAATATTGGATATATTTTTCTAAGTAAAGGAATTCACCAAAAGATAGATATCATTTTCTGGGAATGTCAAATATAATGCACGAGACAATCAAGCTAAGGGTAGGAGGAAATGTAACGCTAGACAGATAGATAGATGTGCAATAGTCTTTAGGTAAACTTTAATTTGTCAATTCTTAATATCACAGGGTTGCCGCTTTTCATCGTATCGCAATCACGCTTTTACGAAGTTGCTCACAAAAATGTGTTGGATTTTACAAAAAGCCAGCATGAAACTTGTTTGAAAAATAATAATGTTGACTTCGTATTTTGAAAAGTAACAGTTTTGACTTCATATTCTTATAATGCTCTGACTTCGTATTTTGCAATGCATTCGCAGTTCACCAGGATTCACAACATGCAGGAAAATTTTTGCGCTGCTTTGTTACTCTCTGCTGCTGGCGATGCAATCGGATACAAAAACTCCGAATGGAAAACGGAGCAAAGCGGTTTGAAAATCTTGGAAGATCTGCAATGTCTCGGAGGTCTAGGATGTCTGTCACTCTATCCAGATCTCTGGCCTGTTTCCGACGAAACGATAATGCACATGGCAACTGCAAGGGCTCTCATTGCACGAGGACGTACGTGACAGGCGAACTATAGGGAAAACAAATAAATAAATAAAATAGTTAAAGAAATGAACAAATAAATAAAGGAAATTAATAAGCGTGGATGTAGTTTTGAGAAGTCTTGCCACGCTCGCTACAGCGCATTGCAGTCTATTGCAAAGCCGTCCATTGAATTTGACCTCTTCCTTTGGAGTACAAAGTCAATTACTGTAAAAGAAAACTTCGTTTCTGCTTGGTATCGCTGGAGTGGAAGATTCTGAACAGTAATGCAGGTTGTTTCTCACCGAAAATACATACAGCTCACCAGTCAGCCAGTGAAACTGTGGCATCGCAGTAACAACTAACAACGCCTAAAACTAACTGTAAATTGTCTTGCAGTGCAAATAGTATGCAAGAGTACATTTATTACATTGTACTTTGCAATGATTTAACTGGCTGTAAGCAACGGTATAGTCGAGGTAAACGCTGGGATGCGTTACCTTCTCAACAGCGCTTATTTACGTCTTCATAATGGCGTTGAAATACCGGCGCTTTGGTTGTAATTTTATTAAGTTTTCATACAGACATACATGCCCAACTTTGCTGCTGCAGGTCCTTCCTTTTGATATAGTGTTTGATATGGCAACACACCTTTTTTGTCACCCGCTGTACCCTTAAAGGTCCATAGACATAGCTGGAAGTTTTTGCGCGTTTGTGCGCTTACCAAAATTGGTAAATATCCGTTCAAGTTGGGCTACCTCGGTCTGTGCTATGCTATTATCACCCAACGCCTTTGATTTTGAAAGCAGTGTAAATTAACATTTTGATATTTTTGTGCTGATGTTATCCCACCAGACACGCAACCAGAGGAGGCAATTGTTCCCCCGACATTTTCGAAAACGTGTTTTGTTTTTAGGTTCAACAATAAGACACAGTTATCTTGCCCCCCCCACCCCCCGAAAGTACCAGCTAGTTGCGACTCTAAATACCACAAATTATTTTCCCAATTTATCTGAAAAGAAACAGCGAAATTTGAGATGTAATCTTTGTCATGAGAAAACAGAAATGCATATGACCATATAAGGAAGCGGTTGAAGGTTCTTAGAAATTTTAGTCATCCTAGTCGTCTTTTATAACATGAACGTGTTGCAAATGGTACAAACCTATTCTCTTAAAATGTAACAAAGGCATATAAAAAGAGTTTTTCTCCTCAAAATCTTAAAACAGCTTAAAACTGTCACGGCTAGTATACACACACAAAACGCATTTAACCCTATACGTTAAAGTAGCTTTGTTCAAACAGGTTCGAAGAAGAAGGAGGATCTTTATAACAGACTAGCTGCTGAATACAAGAAGTCGATCGAGTCAATTGCAAAGCTGCGACCTGATCCAGCGTTCATTGACGGAGGACTGTTCCTGCGCCCCGGCAAACCGTTTGGGTGGCACACCCCTTTCAACAAACTGGGAACAGGCAAGTTACTTTTCTCTTTGCAGCTCATTATTTGCAGACGAGAAAAAGCTAACGCAAAGGCACACTAATTCACCGCATGGCAAGCAGCCGAAAATCCACAACGAAAAACATGGCTTTGGTATGATGAATGAAAAGTATAAACATTTACTTGGTTGACTCAATCTGAAACTTTTCCGTAGTTTCGTTACCTTTCACTCTGTGGTAATCGTAGGAAGGCATATGTATTTTTTGTGGATCTTTGAAGGTTATAACAGTTGTGATCACACTGCATATTCTTTTCAAACTACTAACGGTTTCACAGACGGTAACAACCCACCTGAAAGCACAGCATACAAGCGAAAGCTTTCTGGCCCATAACTACATTTACACAATTTGCTATCAACAGGCTTCGGAGCTGCTACCAACGCTCTGTGCGTTGGTTTGGTGTTCTGGCGACCAGCGCAGCAAAATCAACTGATAGCCGTTGCGACGGAGAGCGGAAGAATGACACACAATCATCCTTTAGGTCAGTGATAGCCGGCTTTACTGCATTCGCGGGCCACACTTTTGGCCCACAACGACGATGACCGCCCATATATCGTTGTACTTCCCGTGCCCATCGGCGTCAGAAAGGAGTGGCAGGTGGCGCCAAGGCTCCCTTGGATTTTTAAATTTGACATTTTCTTGTTAAATTTTAGGCAAATATACGTTGTTTTCTTAGTTTCGAGTGGGTAAAATGAAATTTCACCACTTTTTGGCCCTCCTTGGAAAAATCCGTTTGGCTACCTCTGGAAAAATCCATAATTGAACCACCCTGGAAAAAATCCTTTCGACGTCCATGCTCGTGATCACCGTTATCGATGTTTTCGCATGATTGATAGCGGATGACCAAAAACGAAATGGTGTGTAGTATACTAAACCAACTTTCCGTGGTAACAAACTTTTACTCACGTTATTAGTTTTTACCCCTACGTAACGTACAAAGGGCATATTAGAGAAACTTTGAACGGCCATTGCATTGCGGGCCGCATTCAAGAAACCTTCAAGGATCTTCGTTTTTTGCTTTGTGCGACACAGTTTGCCTACATCATTGCTTGTCAATATTTTACTGACAAATAGAATGTGCCAACGTATTCCTAACTGGTTCAACAACAAGAGTGCAATTTTCAGCTGGCGCGAATATCCTGTGTGGAACCTGTGTGTAGTGTACATCATGAATGCGACAGTCAAGCGTGGCTTAAGCTCCTTTTTCAATCCGACAAAAATAATCCTACTCTATATCGTCTTATGCTGCCCTACACCAGTTAAATTGAAATCAAGCTTTCTCCTTCAGACGTTACTACATACGGCTTTGCCGACTTTAAAAAAGATAGGATTTTCCTCAAATTCCACCGTAAATTGAAAAATCAGAAGTTTGCGTTTTTTTGGAACATCGTTCTAAACGTCAGCTATAAGACAGTTTTGCGAAAACATCATGTAGATTGTTATGACAAATAAAACAGCCACAATAATCGAAAACATTGTTTTATTCGACGTTTCGGCTTATGCGTAACCCATCATCAGGAATAAACGAAATGCGACAGTTAAAGGAAAAAATAAGGATGCAATTTAGGGCATTCGTACTGTGTTGTGTCATATAGACCATTATGTGTTAAAAAGCAGCAGGGGAATGGATGAACCATGGACCTTGAGATCTGTCTGGTATTGCTGTATCAGAAGAAACTCGAGTAGGTGAAGTTCTTTCTGACCGACGATGCTTCCCAATATTTCCGGTTGCTTGAAGTTAAAACGGTGCATGGGATTGGCCAACAGATGTTTGCAAACTTCAGAACGTTGATCAAATTTGTGTTCGTTGATTCGGGTTATTAAATTCCGGCGAGTCTGTCCAATGTAATTTGACCCACACGTGCATGTTAGTTTGTA
>Ga0210059_1002315_pt1 | contig 29719 bp, 18 predicted proteins | sample Ectturendosymbi2_FD_188042 | JGI IMG/M metagenome (GOLD analysis project Ga0210059, IMG submission 188042) | Ecteinascidia turbinata endosymbiont from Florida, USA - Sample 2 (SPAdes) (version 2) | ecosystem: Host-associated > Tunicates > Ascidians > Unclassified | place: Key West, Florida...
AAACCCGCATCAAGGGCATGCTGCGTATTTCTTCGCTTATTTAAATGTCTATGTTTTGCTTTTTTCCGCTCGAGGCTAACAATGCGCGTCTTGCTGATGTTCCTGAGCTGACAGTTGATGCAAGAAGCTTCGCACCAGCAGCTATGCATGCGGCTCACCTGCTTTACTATCAATCTATGTTGCTGGAGTGTAATGCCGCAAAAAAGATGATCTTAAGCGTTGTGGTTTCTCGAGTTTTATTGAATTTCCATGTCTAGTTGCAGGCCCGTAACGAGGGGGGGTTCGCCCCCCCTCTGGAAAAATGTGTTGAGCACAGTTTAAAACTATTGGACATAGAGTTTAAAAAAACTGGCCCCCCCTCAGAAAACTCTTCGCCACCCCTGTTGTCCCAAGCTGGTTACGGGCCTGTTTAGTTGTATAAGCTCTTCCAGTTGTTTTGTGCTTTCGTTTCTTGAACCAGAAAATGCCCCGCGATTGGTGACGCGCATTTGGTAAATTGTTCTAGGTTTCGACCCAAACGTGTACCGACTTCGTTCTAGCACATTTTAGAATTTCTATAACTTATTGCAATCCCGCTCGTCTAGTTCAGCGACCAAACGTCATTTGCTAGATATTTTGTGAAATCGACTGCGCTGCTTGCTCAAACGTGTGTTGGTATGACGTAGAGTTTTGTCACTCGCTTTCACTTAACGTCCATTGACCTGCTGCAAAACCCTTATATTTGCGTTGTTACGTCCACGGATGGGTGGTTTACGGTGTTTAGAGCGCATCTGCGAGAACAGCTTGCATGCGCAAGTCGAGAATAAAACGTGTGGTATACCGGCTTGGCAGCATCGATATGCATCTGTGTTTCATCGCGGTGTTCCTGAAAGACAGGATTGCGACGTGGTACGTCGCGCAGACATCATATGGAGAGATGGTTGCAACGTAGTTTAACTCTCCTTGTTTTTGTGTGCACTTAATTATGTGCGTTATTTGGAAAATATGAAAAGGCGTGTCAGATTGTTGAATGTTTAAGAACAGTTCTCGCTGCCAGCTGTGACCAAGAGCTAAGCTGAAAATGGTGTTGTTCTTCTTAGTCGCTCCCAGTTGCGTTCTAGTTCTTTGGTATAAATGCTCGCGTTTTTAAACGTTGTCTCTGCAAGACTGACTTGTCAATGCTAACTTGTGCAATTACTTTTTGTTTCTAGTTTGGCAAATGAAAATTGTTTGCTCGAATGGTTTTTCAAGGTCAGGTTTTGCAAAATTTTTTTGACAATTTGTACCATAAGGTAAAGTTCGAAAGATCGTGTATGACTGAAGGTGGATCTTTTATTTCAGGGATTACTTGCACGGAACTCCGTGTAAACTTCAAAAAAATAACAATCAGAGCACCGCAAAAATGTAGTGCTTTTAACCCATGCGTGTGTAACATCCGAATTGATAGCATCTGTGGAGTCTTGTACAGCATTTCGTCTATTGAATACACTCATCAAATATTCACAAATTATAATTAGATCTATTGTTCGTATGTGTGGTAGCACGGCAGGTAATATAACTGGCCATACTTGTTTAATTTGTTGCTCAAAACGCATAGGCACAGTTGTAGATGTATATCGTACGTTGTTGCTCACCTGTATGAAGACGGGTCAATACAACATCAACCTACGTGCTGGTGGTAAACCTGGGAGCTTCAATTTCTTACCCAGAAGTTACATAGTTCCATCCACGTGGTTTTTAATGTTCTTTGGTTCTGCTTGTTTTCTCGATCTTTTGACTCCGCTGTTCCGTGTTTACACGGTAATTAAGTGGCGTGAGGAAGGGCTAAGGTTGGTATTTTTCCAAGGTTAGGTTTTACTTATGCTAAATCAATGGTTTCAACCTTTGTTGTACCGCGACCCATTATAGCAATTAACAACCCACCGTAACTCAACGACCCGCATCTAAAACTCGAATAAAGCAAATGTAATACACCGGTGTACGTGAAATATCTACTCGCGACCCCTCGAAAAATGATTCACGACCCCTCTGGGGCCGTGACCCCCAGGTTGAAAACTACTGCTAAATTGTTGGTCGCAGTAAATAATCTCTGCATTTAACTGTTCACACGGCTGGTGTGAATACAGTTAAATTTAAATCCGCAAGCGATACGAAAGTTTTTATTTAGTGATTTCCATTTGTGGAAATATGTCTCACACACACTGGGACAGAGGTGATTTTGAGATGAGATTAATGAAACGCCTCGAGCCGAGGAACTCGAAATAACATCTCACTTTGTAGGGGTGTCAGGTTTTGTAACGCTTTGTGCCAAGGGGAGATGAAACACATCGTAACGTCACAAAATTGTTCATACTGTACTTTCAACCACAATCGGATGAATATTGTCTGTCTTGATTTGCAAATATTCAGAAATAATTAAACCACGCAGTCATTACTAGCGTTCGTTACAAAATGGAAGGAATTAACGTAGGCGTGGTACAGTACTGCGCAACATTCATTTACAACAATTTGTTTGAACGCATGCGGCCCGGTTGATCTGGGCGTTATTGTGGTTTCGAAGTGCTGGGTTGAACATCGCGAAAAAAAGCAACAAGTGATTTGCTTAAACATTACAGCAGAACAATTGTTTCATATTATCTTAAACAAACGCTCTATTCTTTCGTGTGCTTCCATACGTTGTAGCGGTAGGTATGGGCGTAACAAGCGGGAGAAAGCGCAATTCCACGGTCGCCGAATCACTCTGGGGGAGCTGAATTACTGCGGGGACGTCAGAAAGTCGCAACAGTGTCACAATCACAAGTACTTCCTTCAATACAGTACATTTGCTTCCGAATGCCTCAGCTGCGAACATGGGGGCGCCAAACTTACATCTTGCCCTGGGCGCCGTCTAACCTCGTTACGCCCGTGGTGGTAGGCTGCAAAAACTTTTACCAAGCCGGGGTTGGGCTACTACGAACTTCGTAACGTATTTTCACCATAAAACTGTTTTCTGTTTGTCAATAATTTGCACCGAAACTTCACAGGACGTGGTTATTGGCAAACGTAAACTGCTGCCTCAATTGTCATGTCTTCCACTGAAACCACCATTTTGACAGTTTGAAAAAGATTTACGAAATTCGTGGTGTGCTGTACCTGTGGGTCGTGCAAATATATTGGCGTTTGTAGGAAAAGACGTTATTTTAGACCCGAATTTCAACTCATGTTTCAGCGCTGGTTTCGAAATAATGTGCCGGTCCACTAACAGTTATCTATGGTCACTGCATCTCGCTAAAGTCATAAATGCCCATTTAGTGCGAGTTTTCTCCTTCCGCCGCAAACAATGTCCTGCATTAACATAAATTGATTGTGTACAGAAGTCAGATGCCATGTGTATGCTTGTGTCTCAGATTTTTGAAACACGTATTTTATTATTTCCTCCGGAAGAAGTAAAAGCACTCCATCCAAAAGTTCATTTGCTCTAAAAATATTCGGATTCCTTTCCTGCAACATTTTCGTAATGGCAACAAAATGGCAGAAATGTGTTCAATAGCATGCACAGATACTAAAAATGATGTGCTACAAATGGAATTGATCAGCTGTGACGCTCTGGCTGCCACATCGACTGCACAGTTCGTCTAGTCTGAAGTTCGTTCAAAGTTTTGTAAATTGCTGGTAACAATTCCACGAAAGTGACAACAGAATCATGTCTTTCTACCCAGCGAGTTGCGCACAGAACTATAAGTTTACTTTTTCGACTAGATGTCGGTGTTCCGTTTGAACGAACTTTCACAGAGTAGATGCACGCTGTGCAGATCGCGAAGTAAACATAGAAACACTTCCCACAGTACTCAACGCATTTCGAATAGAAGGCAGTTGCGATGCGCCAGAGACCACTAAATTTAGCACAGGACTGCAGCAGGGCGTGTATGTTGCTATTGGATACAACATACGTTCTTTTGCCTGCACACCTCTCTATGCACGGCTCATGTTGCTGGCTCCATCGTATCCTTGCCCCCGAAAAAAGTTTAAATTAAGTCTTAGTTGCGACAAATTTGTTAACATGCAGTCCGCTAGAGCTTCCCCAGTGGTTGAAGTAAGTCGAAAGAAGCATAGAAATTCTTCATGAATGTTGTTCTGACAAAACGGAGAGATAAGCTAAGCTGCTCAACGTGACCATTATCAGATGTCTCGTCCGCTAATACAGAGAAGAACTTCATGTTTGCCATATCCTTCACAATTTGATTGAATTTGCATGGCAAATAAGTGAACCGTCGCCATTATTGAGTATCTTATCTGCGTCTGCCAGCTGATGTACGAAGCATGGCGTGGAGCATCCTTGAACGAGTCAATTGTAGCTTCATCTGCAGCATCTAAGCGCAGTCTTAGTGCAACTCTAAAACGCCATTGTTGTGATCAGGTTCCTCAGTGCGAAAACGACCGCAATCTCTGCGACCACGTAGAGGTAGCTCCTGACGACCGCAAAACTCGACAACCTTGATAACATGTCTCAGCCGAGTTTTGTTTTGATCTATGATTCTTTCTACTGTCAGAAAGCATATTTCTCACGTCCACGCTTTTAATTTTTGCAAAGTTTAAGAAACGCGTCAAACTTCTCTGCGCAAAACTGGTGGTATTGACGTGTTTGAAACAAACAACACACTGTCTTGCGGCAATATCGATTAAAGATCACTTAATAAAATTAACAATGTAGTGACAGGGGGCCCAAAAACTTCGAAATGACCGGCCAAGGGGGCGGCCGCCCCCCCAGCCCCGTGAGTTTCGCCACTGTAAATGAGTCTAGTTTACTAATTCGATGAATTAGAGCGAAATGACGGTAATTCTACTTTTAATCTAATTCACTGAAAGCTTGAGTGCTCTAATTTTAGTTCTAACTTTATTTCCGATTTTGCTAAAAATGCTGATTTGTCCAACGGTATTTTTAAAGATGAAACGAGAATGCACCTCGTGCAATCAAAGTGCAACAAAATAGTCACAAGTGCCATGCCGCCATCACTTGAAAAGCGAGAACAGTAAAAACTCGATCAATTTCTTTTCTCATTCACAGCTGCAGTACAAACTATGTGGCCTTATCAATGATTCTTATTACGTCACATTGCCTATTCATAGGTGTAGGAGCAAGCAAATTTTGGGGCTGCGAAAAATGTTTGCCCGAATTTCACCAAACTTGCCAGAAAAATTTTTGTGCGACTTTTGCCTACAAATTTTCTCCAACAAAGATCATGAAGACCTTTTCGGTGTGACCTCCAAAAAAAGGTTTTCATGTGCTTTTCTGCAAACGTTGGGTGCCATTTTTTTCAAAGAAAGCTGGGCGCCATTTTTGCTCGGAGTTTCGGGCATTTTGTCTAAATTTTCAACGAAACAAAACTTTTGGGGATGTGTTTGCACCCCCTGCACTCCCGCCTCCCACACCACTGTACCTATCTACTCACACGCAGAAGTCACAATAGTCAATTGCAACTGTCAGTTAGCAGTGATATTTTAAGGAAGGGGTCTCCAAACTACAACCCGCAGGCCAAATCCAGCCCGCGAAGCCATTTCATCCGGCCCGCGAAGACGTTTTGTTAATAACAAATATTCTTTTCACGAAAAACTGGTTGATTTGGTAAAATGTAACATATCCTGAATTTTGGTTTGTGTTACCGGCTGAGAACTTCACCCAGGTGGTCTTTCGCCAACCCTTTGTGATTCAACATGTTAGAACACGATTACTAAGCTGCGAAACGTGAAATTTCTTATTTTTTATATTTTTTCTTCACTATATAATCAACCAGCGATGTTTGATGTTATTGTATTTCCTCTTGCTGCTTCGTGTTATTTCGTGATTTGAGTCACAAAAATGCATGATTAAACCAAAACCATAAACCATTAAAACATACACATTACGTAAGATGTCCGGCCCTTAGTATTGTGTAAAAACTTAAGCGGCCCTCAGACAAAAAAATTTGGAGATACCTGTTTTACGGTATTGGAAAAGCGAACATCGTTTCCCTTATGTGAAGGCTACTGCTCGAGAACTCCTCGGTATGACAGCGACATCGGTTCCGTCGGAACGAATATTTAGCCATGCAGGCGAATTGTACTGCGAGAAACGCGCCAATCTTGGTGTACTATTCCTTCCTATGCTTATGCTTATGAGAACGAATCTACATTTGGGCATGAATTGAACTTGGATTAAAGTCGCTTTTATTAGTGTGAATATAATTTCTAATTCTAATTTTAGTTCAATTTGTGTTTTTCGAAATTCCGGTAATTTAAATTATAATCTAATTTGTGAAAGCTGAGTTAGCTCTTATTTTAATTCTAATCTAATTTAGAAAAGCTAAAAAATTCTAGTTGTCCAAGTCTGCCACCCAGGCCCGTAACCAACTTGGGACACCAGAAAGTTTTTAAACCATGTCCAATAGTTTAAACTATGTCCAACACATTTTTCTATGCGGGACGAAAAATTTTGCAGGGGGGAGAAGCACCCCTGTGCCCCCCTGGTTACGGTCCTGTCATCACACAAAGTATCGGCTCTGAAAAATATTTGGTCACCGTAAGCAAAAAGACAATAAATGAAAAAGATGTAGAGTATTAGAAGTATAAACTGCTGTTTTTATTCCATTTTAACTATAGTCAAACTTTGCTTCAACGAAACTGAGCCCGGCCGGTTTACCACCGACATTTGTCGATTAAAGCACACACGAACATTCGTTGCTTTGTTGCCACTAAAAGTGATCTTCAAGGTTAAACACAGACAAAAATAAGGCATTATGCGTCAAAGATTGGGTGGTTGATGGCAACGTCAGCGTTCCTATAACAACCGTTTATCACGTTGCTGCTATACATGAAGCCAACTAAAAACATAATCACCTCAGTGCGATTACGCATATATTTCGTTTACTTGCAGGTAGCACACGCCAGGTTAGACAAAGACGAACTCACTATCGGGTTGCAGTACGAGGTCTTTCGTGAACTACAGTAGAATGAATTTGTTTGCTTCACCTGCCAAGGTTGTGCATAGCAATATTAACATTTTCAAACTCATTCGGAATTCTTTGCAGTTATATATTAGTAGTGACTTAAGACATAACGGGTATTTCGTCATAGGTTTGTTAATACATTTTCATGACTCAAACCTTCAAGTAACAGATATGCAATAAAGAAACAAAGCCCCAAAGGGCAGAAAAATTAAATGCATGTTAATAAAAATATAATTAGAAAAACAATTGAGGACTTAGGAAATCTGCAGATTGGTGTAAGTGACATACTTGAGACACTAAAGGTTGGCAAAAACCATTGTGGTCCAACTACTAAACCAGCCCTATTGTCAGCACAAATCCATACTTAACTGAAGACGTTTCAAGATAATAGGAAAAACGAAGTGAAAAAATGCAATAATTCGAACAAACATCAGACAGAATTTTTGAACATGAGACAGAATAGCTGCAGTAATTCTAACATCAAATAAAAGGCTTTAGTCATAGATCAAATGTGATGTAGGTCTGAACTTGCTTGTGGCATGCGAAGTGTTGAACCACGTGAGCAGAACCAGAACAGATCGCAAAATTCAGATAGAACCTCCAGGAAATGCAGCGCCCTCTGGCGTTGAGTTGTAAAACAAGGTTTTATTGATAGGTGGTACTGCGACACGAGCAAGCTTAACATACGCGTTTTCACACCAGTCACACGTTGTCGTGAAACTGCTCTCAGGTCTCGCCGGTCGGTGGCATGCTGTTGCTGGTGCGTCGTCTCGCTCAAATGTGTAAACGGGAAAGAACGTCAGCTGATATTTCCTCTGCGGTTATGCTTCTGATCTGAAACTGCTTCTTCTCGAGCAAGCAGTGTAGTGCTTATGTCACCGCTTCCAGCCGCGTCTAATCCGTTGTATCGACAGGTACCAGGACATTCATACAAGTACTCATTGCGTGTACTTGCTACAGGATTGTGTTTTCAATGCTTATATGTTATAGTTCAAACATATTTTTTGTGAGGTTGTCATCTTAATGAAAAACATCAAGCTTGAAAGCAAGCGAACGTCCGTTTGATTGCACAGTATGTGCAATGTCAAGGAGGCTATGTTGTATGAGAGGTGTTTTGTAAACAGGTTTATTTTTTATCTATGCTGTGGATTTAAGGCTATGCAATTGGATTTATAGTCTTGAACCAGAGTACAGCTAGTATTCTTAGATACGCATCACTTACGTTGGATTTATCGGGAAAAATTGTGCAACGTAGGAGTCAGGTTGGTCGTTGTATTACAGATCCGTTGCAGCCTGCTCCTTAGTGCATTCATGTGACTTGACTTTTACTGACCACTCAATAAGATGGATAGGACATCACCCGTTGCATCAAGCTTCCGCAGAATAAAAAATGATACAAGTAAATCATGTTATAAGTAGTTCTACAGTTGTTGTAAAAAAACATAAGTTGGCAGTTACCTTATTTTTTATTACATTACGGTTATATATCAGAAACTGTATATTCTCAGGACATTTTATAAGGACGTATTGTACTTTTATAAGGGCGCTTGTACACACGAGACAAAAGCCTACACTGCTGTAAGCGGCGGAGTTTGATGGGCATACCTGAGCAACTCGAGACAATCACGGTTCGTTTCCTCAAATTGTGTTCAGCCCAAGATGCTGCTCGAAAATAAACACCAACCCGAAAAATATGAAGCGGAGAAGAACTTAACTAACGTAAAACTTTTGGATTGCACGTTATCAACTGACATTAAACCACCCATGGGGATTGAGAGACAAACTCGTATCCGGCACCTAGTCTAAAGTTGTTTATTTTTGGTGGGCAATCATTGTGGAATAACACACTTTCCCGATAAGAACAAGTCGAATTATTTACTTTTCTAGTATCGGTGCCCGCCCCATAAAAACATCGGTAACATCATTACAAGTTCCACTGGAGCAAGGTTCAGACCTGCCGCCGCCGGTACTTAGGAGCGTCACGACTGAGGCTTTCTCCGAAAATGCGAAGTCAAGCCCCCATATAGTCACAACGTACCGTAATATACGATGCTAACAACAAGCTTCAATATGCTCTGAGCACATCCACCCTACGCAAAGGCTCACAAAAATCTATTACAGCAGGGGTGGGCAATTATTTTTGCTCGGGGGCCACTTTGAGAAGGCCTCATTTAGCGGAGGACCATACCTTCTTATTGGAGTAGAAGCAAGTCTCGGTTTATAGCCTCAGCACTAATATTTACAATGAGAAGTTGGAGGAAATTTTAGATTTGAGGATTTTCCCGAATGCTTCTGCGGGCCACTGAAAACGCTGTGGCGGACCACATTTAGCCCGCGGGCCGCTATTTGCCCACCCCTGTAATACAGTGTTGCAGTCTAACTCTAGGTCGACGCTTGTAGTCCATTTCAAATCTCTTCGATAAGTATGTGATGATTTGCATTTGATGCAGCACTGAGTTGAAAACGGATTCAGCAAAATACCGTTTAATATTTACAGACTGCCTTATGCAATCTGAAAGCTACCTTCGATTGCCCACACAAAGCATAAGTTCCGATCAAAAATAAACGTACCAGCTACTTTGTTCTGTGTCTACAGCATTCAAATTCACATAGCGGCTTGGTAGGAAGGTACAATCAATCAAGATCATTTCACAGAGGGAGTTGTTGATCTGCTGATAACTCACAGCAGCAGTCTTGCAACGGGTCTCCGCTTCAAAGTAGGCTAAAATGCGCAAGGTGCTCAGACACACATCCTTTCAACAAGTGTGAAACCGGATTACACACAGGGTACAGTAATATACGCGAAAGCGAAGAAGCCCAGAAGGATCGAAGAAAACTGTCATGGATATACTTCTCTGTTGATGAGATTTTCATCCCAGAAAACCTGATTGATATAATCTGCTGATACTTGAACTAATGCTAAAACTGATTTACCGTGCATTTTAGCAAGATATTTGGAAATCACATTCTATCCAAAACACAACATGCTATATCTAAACCATTTCTGCACAGAAGCAATCAAATCATGCCGCATTATATGTGGGTTAAAACTTACTACGGCATAATAGGCTAATGCAGACTTCTGTGTGCAAAGAATAAATTTCCGTCTGTATTTTGCTTGAAGTTGACTCATATCCAGTGGTGGATATAGGGTGAGGAAAATGAGGCACTTGCCTCGGGCCCCCATTTTTCAAAAAATAATCCGGCGCTTCCCTTGCTTAAAATGTCGTTTTGTGTTTTAAATGTAGGTTTTGTTGCCAATTCTGCTTCATAGCAACCCTTCAATTTCACTCATGTTTGAACATATTAGCATTGATGTAATATTTTTTCCACAATGCAAATGCAAGTCTATAGTTGATTTGCATTTCCAACTGCTTTCGGGGGCAATGGACGCAATTGTATTACGTAGGTGCTTATACTGTATGTACAACGCGCCACAGTACATTGATCTACGTCAGTGCTCTTCAACCTTTTTGTCACCGTGTAAGCCCTGATATACTTTCGCGTTTGTCATGGAACCCCCATTAACAAAAATATAAAAAACAATAAATCATTTCCCTTAAAAACGAGGAATCCTCTCGGAACCCTTAAAACTCACGGAACCCCACTACATGTTTCGCGGAACCCCTGTTGAAGAGCATTGATCTGCGTTCTTTTAACGTCTAGCCGTGTGACGTCAAAATAGAACTTTCCTTTGGTAAGCACGTGCTCGTGGATCAACGTCTCGCCCCTCGATGCGATTACTGTGGTTTAGGCTGGGTGATTGCAAGTATTTTCTCGTGCAGGAATCATTTTCTAACTTGCCAGGGGAAGGGAAGGCAGGGTTGCGTTGACTAGCAGATTGTCGTAACAACATCGGAGTGTTGCAGGCATCCTTTTGGCGGTAAATTGCTATATAGGTTATTAATACTATATATATCTGAGTATTTTGAAATGATATATATTTAAAAATACTCAGATATATGTAGTATTAATTATGGTATAACATGTAATATAGCCTACATTTTATGCATGGTGTATGTTGTACATGTAGTATACATATAATACCATGCATGCAAGTGTAATATTGGCTGTGATGTTTCGATTAACCTGAGAGCTGTTGCAGTCAGACTGCCTTGCCAAGAAGTTCAAAAATAAATATAAAAACACGTTCAGCTACCCAACGTTTTAAGAAATATTGGAGATCAGTTCACCTGCCGAGATCAGTCTGTATATACGTGTTCACCGTACTTGTATATAGGGGAGATCTTGAACGTGCTTTCTGTTTGTAGTGATTCCGTGTATCTCTCAATGGTGATGTAATGTATTGATGTCGCCCGTCACAGTGCCTACTTCTATTAAAGAGTCCCCTCAAATCTTTGCCTCGGGCCCCCAAACTCCTGAACCTACCACTGATCATAATTAATTTATTTTTGAAACAGACACGAAGTCCACAGTAGAAACACACATCATAAAGCTTTTATGGTCATTCTGGAGTGTGATCAAGAGTGTTATCTTCTCGCTTCTGCTGTTCAGTCAGGATGTGAAACCAGCTTTAGATCTCACAGAAATAAATAATTGATAAGCAGGGTAATGATTCAACAGAAGACGTGTAACTTAAGTGGGTTTCTGCTAGTTTGACTGCAGAGCAATTTTTTAAATACCAGTGAAGTTTCGCAGAAACTTGATGTAAATTTTGAATAGCAACACTTTAACCGGTGTGTAATGTATTTCAAAGCAAGAATGCTTGAAGGCTTGGTTGTCTTACTGTCGAACGTGTCGTGTGGCCGATGGTGCGTTGAACCGCGGTCAACAGCTGTTTGAGTTCGTTGACTCCTCTGCTTTGGATAACGCCTTATCAATGGCGGAACAAGGCGGAAGACGCGCTTCACATGGACGCTTTGTCCACAATTCAACACACTGACTCAAGTTGAATAAAAAACGCACAGGTTTTGATCAGTATTTTTTCCCTCAATGGCAGCGGCACCCGGGGTTTTCGTAATCTGCTGAATTTGTGGCAGGATGGACTTGGCCACAATACTTTATTGTGCTGGCCTTTACTTGTAAACAGTTGCCTATCTGATGTTGTAGTACAACGGTGCACAACCTGCCGCCGTACGGCCGCATGCGGCCTTCGATAATGAAATTTGCAGCGGTCCACATGTAAATTAAAATATAAGATTTGGCGGCCGTGCTCGCGTATATTGAAGCAAAACAAGTGCAAGGCAAGAAAATCAGTCGACACGATGTGTAACAATATGGCTTTGTTTGACATTTTGTTATACTTCTAGGCACAAGTAAATGACATATAGCGCATATAACCTATGCTTTAATTAAATGTATCTCATAAATATAACTCGCAATAGCAAAAGGTTGCAAACCCCTGTTGTAGTACTAAGAACTTTTATTTTGGTGAGTGCACTCGGCCTATATACATTTTGCTGTCTGCTTCGACAACCAAGTCTGGTATAGACTACTTAGAAGTTATCACTACCATGACAAACGCTGCAAGCCTCGTTTTGCATGGACTTGTCCTAAATGACGGCGCAATTTTCAATGGATGGAGTAAGGGGCTTCAGCTTGTTACACGTCTTGCGAAAAAAGAGACCAGTGAGGCTAAACGCTATGGCGATGTTACAATGCTGTACAAACAAGCAGCGTTGCCACTTCCGACGTCTTAACATCAGATCTGATGTTTTCAAAGAAATGTTTTGGCGACAAATCTGATGTTGACTGAACTGTTGTTTTGTTTTCCACATTTCTTTACCTTTTAAGATAAAATTAGTTCAGATAAAATTTAAGTTTCTTTTGTCAGACTGTCACCCTCGTGTGTGTTTCGTTATCGTTCCAAACTGAAGAAGTTCTCTTCGCTGCGTTCGCGCGTTGATTGAGACTTGAGAGCAACATTTTACGATACGCACGACCGACTTACCCATTTAATGGCGACGACTCGCTCTATTTCGGATTCAGTGAGGTTCATCGCGCTTTGTTTGGTATTTTAAGCATTTAGCATATATGAAATTGTAACGCAAAAATCTGATGTCATCTGATGTCGAAAAGACAACAATCTGATGTAATGAGACTGACCCCAGTGACACCACTACAAACAAGGCGCTTGCACTGCATTGCATCGAGCTGTCTGCGCTGAACTGCAAACAGGCCTACTTGTGAAATCGCTGTTTCACAAACGTTTGGCTAAAAAGCACATGATCATGGGATTTTAGCAGATAGTCACAGTTTGCCCAAGTCTAGCAGCTATATTTCATAACGTCTTCTGCCGTATTCTATATGCATCTGCACAGACTGATCGGGGGACTTTTGTCTTTTAAGAAATTGATCAAATCTAGATTGCTTCTAGAATACACAAAAGAACGTAATGAAAAATGCCCACCAGAAACAGTTTTGAAAGATATTTTTTGCAGCGGCTTCAAACATGATATTACACTGGCGCTGTTCATTGAAATATTTAAAATTTTCCTGTGCTTTAGCAGCCTACAGCTGTGCAACATTTCCAGCAAGCAAAGGTAGGCTACTCATAAAGTGACAACGCTTTTCCATCTTATGTTTTACGTGAATTGGCAGCTTGCGTAGGAATCTGAAGGAGCCTTGTTACTGACAAACGTTCATAAACTTCCTACCCCAACAGTCGCACTGTCTACAGTGTAAGCCTTATTTTGATTGTTTTAAAGAAATCTTAGATTTCATGTAACGTGGTATCTTGTATGCTGCTCAAGCATGTGGATGGCATGGTCGTCTATGTGGCGTTGGCTGTGGAACTGCAATGTTATACTGTCCGTCTGGTCCGGGTCATTGACATCGCAACTGATGTTTGTCTCAGGGAGTCTCACACGTTCCCAGAACATCAAGGAATTTCTTGCGTTTCCTAAAAACCACAGGGAATATTTTTACTCATTTTCCTGGAATGTTTTTACCTGAGGTATAACTTGTGTTCTCTACAATTTACTTATTCGTTACGCTCAACGTCGAAAATAATTTGCTCAAATGAGGTTTTAAACCTGTAGCGTGAACAGTAAACGGTGAAAAATTAAATTTCATTTGGTGCGAACTAAAACTTCAAACAAGATGCGTAGCCAAGAATCTTGTCGCCAGCGTCTTTTTAAGCAAGTTACGTCTATGTGTACATCGCTTGCTTTACGCAGATACTATAAAGCGGTCAGTGATCACCTAGGTTCAGATTCTAGCATAAGCTGGTAGGTAAGTTTAACCTATTATTTGCTGTGTAGGTACAACTGCATTTGCTAAAAAGCTGGATGCATTCCAAAAACCTTGAAGCTCCTCGTGATTTCGCTCCTCGAAATTTTTACAATTTATGCCCTATATGTCAACATTCGAAGAACTGTTAAATAGTTGGGCGAATTTATTTTGTCATAATTTTGAAATAAACTTTTATTTCGCATCACTGTATAATGGCGATTTTGTTAATACTTTTATTGCAATCTTCATAATTCGTCAAAATTTTGTGACAAATAAATTTTCTATCTCTTCTGATTGCTACTTTTTCTCCATACTTCAAATGAATACATTCTATTATGACAAAAAAATTGCAAAATCATTTGTTTTCATGTGGACTCAACAGTTGGTTTCTTTCATCATTTTCGCAGACTGTGCGCTTAACTCTGGTGAAACTGAAATCAATATAGCTCCGCTTTGGCTCCCGCTGCGCTTGTGAATCACACCGTGGTTTGTAGTGTTGCGCAAACAAAGCAGTACGTAGATTCGTGTCGAATGCTTCACGAGCCTACGACTTACGGCCTGATGTCATTTGCGTCGATTCGTGTCGAATGCAATGTTTTAATTTAGTGACATGACTGTAGTTAAGAAAGCGTTAACCTGCTGTAAACGGTATAGACTAGAGTCAAGAATTCGAGTAATTCACTGAAATTAGATTATATTAGGAAACTAATATTACGACCTTCTTTTTGGGTGGTATATTTTTACGGACGCTTTGGCATTCAGTCAGAATAGGAAGCAAAACGAAACCCGAGGAAGCAAATGTTAAGCAGCTGTATATGTTTAAGTTTCGCAAAGGTCAGCCTCATTTCCTTCGGGTTAATTATCCACGACCCTATGCTTTTACGAAGTCAATGCTTTCCTTGGAAAATCGTGTCCCAAGCTACTGTCTACGCATTCTGCGGTTTGAACAGCCTGGCGTATGTATATTTGCAGTCAGGGTTATTCTACAGAAGAGCTATAATTTCTCGACTGTAGTTCCTCAGTGGTCCAGAGAAACATCCTCACATAATGCATTGCTCTAAACGCACTGTCAATCAAGGTCTTTGAAATGAATAAAGGCATACAATTTGAGAATGTTATGTGAGTTATACGGACAGCGATATACAGATATACATCATATTCTATTTTGTTCGCGCGTAGTTATTGTTGAGCAAGTTTTTTTCAATTAAATCTTCAGAACCAAACTCGTTTCTGCGTGCCTTAGGTGGACTAAACTCTCGTGAAAAGTACTTTAAGCTCTCCCATTTACATTACAGTACATTACATGCTCAAGTAAGTTTCAATGTGGTTCTTGAGCCCCGCAGCAAGCTTTAAATTTTCTTTAATATACCTAACCTGATGACGGGTCTGTGCGAAATGTTTCCCTTATTTCTGCATTCTTACAAACTCGTATAGACGGACTTTGAAAGTGAAGAACATCTGTCATTGATTACCCCATTTCTGAACCAGCTTTACCCTTGTGCACCAGATTTGCAGTTTGTGGTATGGTCCAATTATACCACTTCATCAATTGACAACTTCGACGAGGTGAAATGTCGAAGCGAATTGATTCTATTGATTGTGTCAATGCTTCTTCTAAGGTGCGCAAATGCGCAGTACCGCCAGACCATTTGTGCAGTTTAATCTCATCCTCGCCCACTTGCAACATTTCAAATTTCAAATTTAATATCGCATATACGAGTATACCGCATGGCCCTTTACGGCTTGAGCTGAAACGCTTCATTGGTTGTGCGTCTGCATGCTGCATGGTTGCGAAATCGCATGCTCGCTAAAAGCAAAATTTGCTCAGTGTAAAATTTCTTAGAGGGAACACTGATTGTGTCGCATTTGTGGCAGCATTGTTGTGAAAGTGCCAGGAAGCATCTGCGACGATTGTTGCGCCGAGTTTCTGCACCGTGAATATCAGGATAATATGACGAGCCGTCCTTCCCCCTTGGGTTTTTAAATGCATGACGCTTGTTTGTGTGTTGTGATTTCCGCATTTCCCCAAACGGGTAAGGTGGTAACGCCTCAGTGAACATGAAGCGCTGAGGGACAACTTCTTTGTATGCTCGTGTGATGAGTATGTTTATGTTGTGTAGGTTGACTGAAAACACGTGTGCTGGTTACGAATTTTTGCATCACTTTTTTACATCAATGCTTGATAAGATTTATCCTGACTTCAGCTGTTTGGATGAGTTATGCACGTGTGGAAACTCGTCAGTTGTTTTGCAGACAGGTGACGATGTTGCAGTTGTTTTTAAATTTCAATACGTGTACCTGGTTCAACTAAAAATAAACGTTGTGCCCTTTACGAAGGCATTTAATGGCCAAAGGATTTCTCTAAAGCATTTGGATACGAGATGTTAAATTTGCAAGAAAATTTCTCAGAATTGATTGGCGATCCATGCTACCAATAAGAAAAAGTTTACGTTTCACCTCCCTCGACGTCTGGAAATAAATTAAAATTTTCCGCACTACTTGTTTTTCTAAGATTTCGACCCATGGTGCTCTAATGCGGTGGTAGACACTGGTACCTTTGTCCTTTGCTCCAAAACCTTGATCGCAACATGTGGTTGCTGTCTTTAAACGAAATTAGCACGAGCATTGGGGAAAAGTTTAGCCGGTCTTGCTTCCGCGAAATGTTTTATCTTCAGTTCTGCACTTAAGACATGCACTGGTGAAGAAGAGCAGGACGCTGACGCGACATGAAATTCGCTGTATAATGTTAACTTATCTCTTTAAAAATTCAAGGAAGATTTCAGTAGACATCACAGTTATTTTCATAGGCGTAGGAGCAAATAATCTGGGGCCTATAGCGTTTTGCCAAAATGTTCTTTCATTTCCTAAAAAGAGGTTTTCAAAATATTTTGCAGTTTAACTTCTCTAAGTAATAAAAAGACACGCCTAATGCAATTTTCACTATTAATAGCAGAAAAGAGTTAAGTTGACAAATAACTTTTAAAAGATTACAATTTCGATACAAATTTTTTCCATGCATTTTTTAAAGGGGGTTCAGGGTCGAATTGATCCGGGTGTTTACTCACCGCGTAGCGACCAAGGCCCATTGATAGCCGAGCCGCTATGGAGGTTCTCCCCCAGAAAATGTGAAAAACAAACATTCTGGTGCATTCTAACGCATGTCTGTGGGGCATATCTTGCTGCTTATTTAACTGTTGTGCAGTTGCTAAACAGCCCGATTTTATCGAAATGAAACAAGAGTTAATACCTACGTACGTTTTATGCGACAATGGGCGGTGTTTTGTTTAACATTGCATGTAAGAACTTTTGTTTCCAGTGAGATAAATACATCCATACTGTCCAAAGTCAGCAAAATTACTTTGCATTAATATTTACATCCCTTCCCCTGTGCACAAAAGGATTTATTCAGAGACCCCAAAAGAGTCACCTCAATGAACATTTGCGCCCCGGGATTTCATCGATCAAAAAAGTAACCAAAATTTAGGGGAGGATTTAATTCCTCATCCCACCCTGGACAGCCTGTGGCGATTATGCGCACACTTGGCATTCATTTGCACATTCACAGTCATGTGCGCAGTTGGCAGTCCATACTTTATATGATTGACTGCTTACATTTGCAGGCAATTCGTTTTGTTTGTTTTGAAAGGCGATTTCCGTCAACGTTATTTCCCAATCGTGAAAGGTATGACTATGATTGTGCACGCAACAGCATTTAACTGTAGTCAGCTTCCTGGTTTGCTTTCTTCCGTGTGATGTTTCCTGCTTGCGTGAGGTGTGTAAATTACGGGAACGAACAGTTCACGGTGTGCAGAAGCGACCATATCTAATAAATATAATTTCCATCTCACGCTCAAAAAGTTATTCAGAAAAGAGTCCTGACTCTTTATGCAACATAATTTTGTTCTTTGGATTGAGTTAGCAACAAAACGTTTATTGATGCACTAATGTAACGGCAAGGTGTATTTTGCATCGCCAATTAAGGCAGTTGTTAGCTGCGAATCCGTGTTTTCTTTGTAACGATTCGCATGGGCTTGCAGCGCCACACACGTTTTCCATTACACACGTTTTCCATATCCACACACGTTTTCCAGATAATTCGGCGCATACGCATCATATATTTAACGTGTTCAGATGTTTGAAGCTTTGAGATTTCAGACAAAACCCTTTTTGCATTTCGTTGAAGTACTCAGCGAAGTAGTGTATGGATGTGGTTTCAGTCACATCCGTTGTTGCTTCTCAAGCTTTCTCTCATTTTCGCACCCACTTTTCTTCTCGCGAGGGTCGCGAAGAAACAGACCTAGGAAGTCTCGAAACACCTCCCGGTTTTCAGCATCCTTTGATGGTTTTACAGGCTCCATAACAAGGCGCGTCGGAGATGTAATCACGCCACCTGGTCCTTGGTCGAACCCTGGTTTGTTTTCCCATGGGTGTAACCTGTTACTATCGTAGCTGGGATCTTTGTTCGAAGAAGTGGCTAGACCAGCTACGTCAAACCGAAATGCCTTACTGGGACAAACATTATGTCACGGTTGTCAACATATTTATGCGGGCCGCATATTGAATGACTTACTGTCATTTTACTAAACCAAAGCTTAGCTTAAAGCTACTGTAAGCATTTGAATTAGAGATGGCACGGGTCAGTACTTTTGCAGCCCGGCCCGCCCGGAGGCAACAAGAAACCGCCCGGCCTGTTTATTCTAAACCACAAATTATTTCCCGGCCCGGACCTGCCCGTGGCCCGTAATATACCGCAACCTCAAAAGACAAGTAACAAGGCATTGGCTACAGAACCATCTATGGATCTTTAAATTTGAAACCTTATTCAACCATCTTCTGTAACGTGACAGTAACGCACGAGGAGAATACAATAGGCTTTGTAGAAACGTAGTAAACACAAAAGGTAAACCTAAACTTAACCCTAACCGTAGCCCTAACCTAATCAGTCCCGTCGCCACGGGGGAGCTTTGGTGGGCTTAGCCCCCCGAAACAAAGCTCCAAGCCCCCCAAATTGAAACATGAAACGCTATATATCAGTGGAGTTTTTGTCAATTTTTAGAATGTCAAGCCCCCCCCGCAGAAACGCAAAGCCCCACTATTGAAAACTTTCTGGCGAAGGTTCTGAACCTAATGCTAAGCTAACCCTAACCTGACACTAACCTAACCCTAAGCTAATGCTAACCTAACCTTAAGCTAACACTGACCTAACCCTAACCTAACGCTAAGCTAACGCTCAGTTAACACTAAGCTAACACTAAGGTAACGCTAAGCTAACACGCTAACCTAGTGCTAACCTAACACTAACCAAATGCTAACCCTTAAACGTAACCCCTAAAGGAGAAGTTCGTAAAGTTTTGAAAAAAGTAAAGAAAAACTGGTCCCACGAATTGAAACGTGTAAGCATTCACTTACAAAAACGTAAGGCGCCAAGTCAAGAGGCGAACCCTCAACCATTGGCATGGCAGACTTAGAATGTATCCGTTAGGCCAGGGCTTCTGAAACTTTTTTGTTCTGCGCCCCCATTTTCAAAAAGTTTTTTATGCTGCCCCTTTCATGTTTAGCCTAGTTCAGGGGTTCCCAAACTGGGGGTACATGTACCCCTAGTGGTATATTTGCCTGTCCGAAGGGGTACATTTAATGTTAGCAATAGTAGAGAAAATATTTTTGTTAATTTCAAATTATTTATACATATTAATTTGTCCGAACCATTTCATGCTACTAATGGGGTTAGACCAGGGAGTACTATTGAGTCCATGCTTGTTTGCTGTATATTTAGATGGTTTATCTATTGAACTAAACCACATTAAAGATAGGTGTTGTATTGCTGAAGTCTTATTGAACCACTTGATGTTTCCTGATGATATTTGTGTGTTTGATCCAAATGTACGTGGGTTGCAAAGTATACTAGATGTGTGTCAGGCTTACGCAGAATTGCATGGAATAATTTTCAACTGCAGCAAAACTGTTTGTATGATGTCTAAGACTAAGACCGCAAAAATCACGGTCATCCGTTGCTGACACTGGGTGTACCAACAGTAAAATCTGTTTCCCACTAGAAATATTTGGGGATTGTATTAGATATTGAGCTTTCAGATGACAAAGACATTCAGAAACAACTGCGATATCAATATTATGCAGTAATGCGAGCTTCTTTTCCCGATGTTCGAACGCAGTAAAAATGTACTTTTTCGTTCCTTCTATAGGTCCACGTATGCATCATAATTATAGTGTGATTTCAGGAAGGCATGCAGAGATTGTGTGTGGCCTATAACTTTGGTGGCTGGGCTCTGTACAACCTGCCGTGGCGATCGAGTGTTAGTAGTCACTAGTCATTAGGTTCAACGTAACATTCCTACCTTTGAGGCCTTATTGAAAAAAATGTGCAGGTCTACCTGTTTCTTGAACGATGTAAGAAGTCCAACAATGTTTGATTGCGCGCTTTGATGCGGTCAGATTGTTTATACCGGTATTCCCCCTTATTCTTTGAACACTACAACCGCATTTTACTTTGTGACTGAGTGCCCGGATGTTACAATGTTAGTTTGAGGGTGTGCGCAGGTCACAACGCATTTGTACTTCGCCAGTCCTTAGTCAGGGTTGGACTCTTTCTTAAACATGCTACTTTCGTATCAAGTGTTACGAGTTAGCGAACAACTGTATGAAGAAAGTGTCTGTAATGTAGTGTTCTACAAAGTGTTAGGGAACAAGTGTCTGTAATCCTTTGGTCCTACCACCACCGCCGTTACAAAACGTTCTGTGACTGTTATAATCAATCTGTGTTGTGCAGATAGTGTGAGCTTGTGCTCTATGGACTTCGTGTCTGTTTCAAAGATTAAAATAAATATCAGTGAATATTATATTCAAAAATCATTATATGCTTATTAGTAAACATATTTTTGTTATCTTCCTCAGGCTTTTTGTCATAAGAAGTTTTAGGGGCATGGGCGTCGGAAGGGGGGCGAAGGCTGCCCCAGGAATTTTGAAATTTGACATTTTCCCATCAAATTCTTTGAGAAAAAGGTTGTTCTCTTAGTTTCGAGTGGTGAAAGTCTAATTTTGCCACTTGTCGCCCCGGCAAAAATATTTTTGGCCCACTACTGGAAAATCTACTATTGGCCCCTCCCTGGGAAAAATCATTCCGGCGCTCATGTTTAGGGGTACATGCTCATCTATCGAAATGCTGAAGGGGCACATGGACAGACAAAGTTTGGGAACCCCTGGCCTAGCTGTTAATGATAGGTGTAAGCGTTCCATTACGATTCTCCACACATATTTATGTCTATGGCGAAATAATACAAAGTGCACAATCCACGAAAGTAACTCTGCAGTAATAAAAATACCACGTAATGGAAATAGCAAGGCGAAAAAAATTAACAAAATTCACTTTATGAAAGTTATCAAGCGCAACTAATGGGATGGATGCACTTGATAATTTTTCACAGACCATCCATTCGTATATTGATACATGACAACGAAGGATATTTTCAACATATTTCAAAAAATATCGATTTTCAGACTTGACGATTATCAATTTTGAGAGTGCCTCTTCACACAAATATGTTGTGCGAAATGCTAAGAGTTTAAGAATAGCTAAATCAGAAATCACGTGGCATTCATTTCTTGTTCTCATTCAAAAATGACAAACTCTGTTTTGAAAAGTGCAGTTGCAAACTTTTGTCGTTTAATAACTCCGCAAACTCATCCTGGGCAGTGGGCAGGGCAGGTGTGTCGCCTCCTGAAATTTCAATTGTGTATGGTTTGTGGATCCGACTTTTCTTGAATCAAAGTCCAAAGTGCTTCTGAAACTGTGGATGAAGCTTTTAACTATAGTCTAAAACTACGCAGTGTACTCTGAAAGCAGTTAGCCTAGCCCCTAAACAAGACCTAGAGTTCTAAAAACACGCATGCCTTCATGTCGGAATGAATGCAAAAAGGTTAGTATTGGACATTACATTAAAACCATCATAATGTGTAACAACGCATAACTTATTGTGCTTGGTTGATTATTATCAATTTGATAACTCAGGCAGACGTCGTAGTAGACAACTGACAGCATGAAGCATGGTATTGCCCTCACTGAAGGCCTACTTTTAGTTTTTTTGTAAATAAAAAAAAACAACTTTTGTATCTGATTTCAGGTTCCCACGCGGTATCGAAAGTATTGAATTTCAAAATCGGTTTTCAAGACCTTGATAAAGTAATGAATTTGGCCAAAATGTACATTAGGTATTGATAAAGTATGGAAATTCTAAATAGAAAAGAAATCTAAAGTGTGTAAGCAGAATTTTACTGAAGGCAAAGCACTTCATTCATTATGCAGTGTTTTGCAATGTGTAAAATTCAGTTTCGTGATTAAGAATTTCGAAAAATTAAGAAAAGTAGTGGAATTTAACTTTTTTAATTTAGTGTCGAAAAGGTGTTGCGAAAGTATGGAAAATAATTTTTAAAAACGTGTGGGAACCCTGTGTTTTGTCACGCCAATTTTTTTCGCAACCCCAAAATTACATTTCGCGACCCCAAACGGGGATCCGTAGTTTGAGAAGCCCTGCGTTAGGCTACCAGATCAATGCCAGTTGAGTGACAAAGTGACCGCTTTATTCGAACCGCGTCATGCGATGCGGTATGGTCGAATAAGTTTTGAAATAGGAAGATCCATGGGTGGTTCCGTAGCCACTTCCAAGTAACAACACTCAAGTTTTCAGTTCACTGTAGTTTGGACACTAAAACCATGTAGTGTTAAAGCAGTGGCTATACGTCGGCCATGGGACCTTCACTTTTGAAACTTATTCGTCCGCCGGCTGTAATGTATAACACACGACAAGTGTTCGCCAGGCTGCACTACAATTGCTAGTAGTAACATACTAAACCTAAACCCTAAATCTAATTCTAAACTTAGCCTCTAATCCTAATCTAGGGGTTCCCAAACTGGGATACATGTACCCTTAGGGCTACCTTTCCTATTTGAAGGGGCACATTTAAGGTTAGCAATTTAAGGGAAAAATATGTTTACATATAGGCTATGTCATTTCGAAATGTTTATACATTCACCTGTGAATATTATTTTCAAAATCATGCTTATTTGCAAATATATTTTTGTTATTTTCCTTAACCTTTTTGTCATAAGAAATGTTAGGGGTACATGCTCATCTATCGAAATGCTGAAGGGGTGCATGGCCAGAGAAAGTTTGGGAACACCTGTCCTAAACCTAAACCTGGGAAACAGCGACAGACTATAAATGAAAGTATTCGTTGCTTTCATTGATTCTTAACATGGTTCACTGATTTGCGTGGAAACAAGTGAAACGGAATATGAGCAGAACGGTGAAAGAGAAACAACAGCAGCAAACAATTTCATTGTTAGATTTTGAAACTTTGCAAAAAACAAAAATTTCGCCTTGTTGGCGAGCAGACCGCAGGGGCCCGTAGCGGCCCGGAATGACGTCACCGCTAAAAAAATTGTCAGCCGTCTGTTTCAAAACCTTTAGCGGACGGCCCGAAGACTGGACTGTTAGCGGCCCGTGGGCAAGTTTAGTGCTAATGGAACAACAAGGGTATAGTTAGAATTCAGTTTGGTGCAGAAGAACACATGAGAAGAAATCAGAAAATTAGAAATCAGTTTTGCACCGAGGTGTCAATGGCAACGTGAAAATCCACCACATCAAATTTACGATTACCAAAATAAAGACAGATTGTCATTGTGCTGTACATACACACTAACGAAAAGCTTGCTGGACCGCACAAACCTTCGACTAGGTCGCATGCGGCCCGCGGGCGCGGGTCGGACAATGAACATAGCTGGGCCAGATTTTGAAGGTTTTTCGAATTTCGCTGCTGCGCGACTTGTTGCGAAACGTCACGTCATGAACTCTTCGTCAATATAATTTTTGCCGTTTGTGTTTGAGATAGCACTGTTTCGGTCATTACCAAAATTAATTGCCATAGGTCACATTTGTAACAAAGAATACTAAAAAGCGAAAGCTAAGGGGATGTTGAAATTAAGCTCCTCTTTTATGACCACAGAACGATGAACTTGTGCACTACTGCTGCGTTTGCTTTCCCAATTCGTGTAGCAAGCTCCTTGTTCTGTGTTCTGTCTCTCGTGAATACTACCTCAAGGTATTCCCTTGCAGCTCGCACTAGTTGGGTTTCTGGAGAGATACTTCGGCCTTTTTAGTGCTATTTTCATTTCAGCTTGATCGCACGCAACTGCAAACCAACCAAGTGCGTATTGATTGTAGAAGGCCCTGTTCAAATGATTCAAGCAGCACCAAATCAATCTCAAAAAACAAACGGTCGATCCTGTAGCTTTCAATAGCGACACCCTCGTCCACACGGGCGTAACGGTCTATCCAATTCATATAGATTAGTTGTTCTGAACCTTTCTCTACAACGCCTCCCTTAAATAATTGTAATTTGTTTCAAGCTCCCCTGACTTTAAATAAGTAAACTGGGCGGAAAACTTTCCCGTTGAAAAAGTTTTTACATGGAAAATTTTCTAGAACGCGTGAGGGCTCGCGCCACCCTGGAAATTTATTGATGCCCCCTGTGGAGGCAGTCCGGTCGCCACGGGGGGCTTTGGTAGGCTTAGCCGCCAAACAAGCTCCAAGCCCCCCAAATAGAAATATGAAGCACTGTAAATCAATGGAGTTATGAAATTTAGAATGTAAAGCCCCCCCCCTGCCACAGACTTTCTGGCGACGGTTCTGTGTGGAGGCGTGTGCCCCGGTTGAGAACCACTGATATAAACTATGAAGAGGAGTGGCAACACTGCACACTCTTTTAGGGGGTGATCACCCATGGCGAACGTTTTTGACTTAACGCTGCTATCACGGACACAAACTTCTGAGCAGGAATACAGTGGTAATCGGCCCTCAAGACCGTATCGTCCACCACTCTCCAAAGTTTTTTTTCGGTCTTATGCTTTTTTGAGGGTAGCAAGACCAGCGTAGACTTTGGCGTACTCACACGATTTGTCGAAAATTTTCTGCAGAGTTAAAATTTGGTCTGTGATGCCAGGACGAAAACCATTGAGCATCCTCCAGCTTTGTTTCAGTTATCTCCCGGTGTCTTTTTTCAAGTCTCTTAGCTTACATTTTTTCAGGGAGGTTAAGGAGGGAAATGCCGCGGTAGTTGGTGCTTTCCCTCCTGTCTCTCATCTTGCGTATTGGGATGATTAGTTTGCCTGTCATTCCGTGCGCTTCCAGGTTGCCTGGCCACTTGACGTATACGAGTTAGCCAGATAATTATTTCTATGTTCTTTGAGCATTTCAGGTCGGATTTCACCACAACTTGTAGCCTTTCCAATCTTCAGCAGGCCCGTAACCAGCTTGAGACACCAGGGTTGGCGAAGAGTTTCCTGACAGGAGCCCAAGTTTTTTCAAATATGTCCAAAAGTTTTCAACTATGCACAACACATTTTTCCAGAGGGGCGAAAAATTTTGCAGGGGGGCTTCACCCTCTGCGGCCCCTGGTGACGTCGTGGTCTTCAGTGTTCTGACAGCTAGGGAGACCTCCGTTGAAGTGATAGTGCTTTTCACCGCCAAATGCACCTCCTGTACTAGTGTTTTTCACCGCCAAATGCACGACATCCTCTGATGGCATGAGAATAACTGGGTTGGAAAGATTTTTGAAATTCTCTCTTCATCTGCCAAGGACGTCTTCCTCATTTCTGAGAACACCGTTTTGGACTTAGGTGCATCCCGGAGTAGTAGATATTGTGCCGCGGACACTCCACGAGAACACTTCGTTGGCTTGCAAGTGACTGAAGTCCAGTTAATGCCTGAAATTCTCCCAAGATTGCATTTTGGACTTTTTCCCACTTGCACTGCTGACCCCAGTGTATTGCGAATGCAAAGAAGGTTCGGCTTTGTTCTGAAGCCATCTGCTTAGAATAAGTCAATTTTAGTCTGCTTAGAATAAGTCAATTGAAACAATGAAGAAATCAGTCAGTGACCAACTCCAAAAGAATCTTTGCAGCAGATGTAATTGTGCAAGTCTCTCTGTTGAAAACATGTGTTCATGATGCAAAGTGCGTTGTTGCAGCAAAGCTGCAGAAGCTTTCCATTATCATTTAGGTTAGCATCACCATGTTGACAGATCACACGTTTGCATACACCAACGTTCTTTCCAACGTGTTTATTGAAGTCTTCCACAAGAATCGTGGACTCGATAGCTTTAACTCGTCGCAGGGCATCACCAGTTGGCTTCGTGAACTCCACCAACTTTAGCCTCAACATGTACACCCTTCCTACCAATGGGATCCATTCGTCAATACAGCCTTCCAGCTGGGGACTTAAAGTACAAATATCCCCACTCCAGCATGGGCAAGCATTGTTGGCTCAACCCAGACGTAGAAGAGTTTCCACCTATCGCCCAGCTCCACGGTGTTGTAGCTCCGACTCTTAGTTGAAGAAAGACCAACAATATCCAGGTAATACCTCTACTCAGATTTTTCAAGGTTTGACCTTGGTGACCGTTAAAGACATTATTTTGAAATACCACAACTGTTTCATCTGAATACCGCGATAGTAATAGAGCGAGGTTTTATTGTTTTTGGTGGTGTTTATGCAGTGAGATTCTTCTGTGTTTTGAGAGACCGTTGGAAACTTTTGAGAGACCGTTTCGGTTCCTCAAGACACTTTAAAAACACTGCCTCTACTTGTGGTCGTGGGTGGTTGATAGGCGAGGCTGTCGCAAAATTTTTAAACAGGCCCCTCTGCTTGAAGCACAAACGCATTCCTTATTTATGCGATGCGCGACAGTATTGATCGTTTTGTGTATTTCATGTTTATAACTGCTCAAATTTATGCCGTAGTGCAACCAGTCGCATCTGTGAGTGTTGCGATATCGGGTTTGAGTTTATGTGCGGCGCTACCACATTTTTTTCTTGACCAGGCAGGCCGGTCAATATTTTGATTCTGACCCAAATCTCCCCGACTTCTCTTAGAATGACATCTAAACGTAGTTTAAATTCATGAGCACCACAAACTATTCTTCGTGTACGTTAGCCACAATACCGTATTATCGACATTGGGTGTAGAATTTGATATGCGTCGTCTCCACTTCGCCAATTATTCGACAGAAACCTGTGTTTCGCTTAGTTAAACTGCATGAGAGTGACTTTTAATAGGTGAGCCCATGACAATCTGTAAAAAATTGTTCGCAAATTTCTACATGCTACTCTTCGCAGCAAAGCTATAGCAATCATGCTGGCTAAGCTTTTCGACATAACGGAAATGTTTTGCTTGACTAGAGTAGTTAAGTGAAAACTTATGATTTTGATTTATATTCAGTACCTGGACGTCTTGATGATGTACAATACATCAAAAATGCAGTGTTTGTGCGGTGATTCACAAGTGGGTGGATTTTGCTAATAGGTCAAAACTTGAAACCTCTACTCTGCACCGATTACGTGATGCCGCTCTTAACCGGAAATGACCGAAGAACGCTCTCTCATTTTCCTCTCTTCTTGAGCTCGCCCCCAGACCCCTCCACAAAGTTTCTTTTTTGTTATTGGCAGCGCTTTTGAGGCAATGTCTTGTTTCCTTTTTATCTTGCAGGAAGTGGCACATTGCAGGTCTGTCTCGCTGTAGTTGGTTGCGTTGTGGTGCGGCAGCATCGTACCGCCCAGTTGCGTTTTTGTTTTCAGTGTAGTGCCGCACTGGACTTTTCCTAGTTTTGGCAAGCGCCCTTGTCTCAAAATAAAGATGTCGCCCTAGCGAAGAATTTCGGCTTTCAGCTCAAATAGTCAGACGTCATGTACAGCAGCGCCATGAAGTTAATTTTCCCAAGGGAGTTATTTTGCAGAAACTTGACGGTACTGTGCCTGAGGGCATATTACTTAGATGACAAGGTCACCGCACATCTCACTGCTGATCGCAGTGTGTTGTGTATTTGTGTATTATGACCTTGATGTGGAAACGAAATTGCAAGGCAGCGGGAGATCAAATGAATATGAATTTCGCTTCAGTAATTCTTACATATCTTATCACAATTTGAGGTATGTCTTCCTGCTGCTGCCGAATGCGAGAATATACTTTGCTTTGGGTTGGGTTCTGTCCTTTTGAAATGCAGCTCTTTCTGCTATCTATCTTGAATTACGTTTTTTTACCAATTGTTGGCTGTAGGCATTACTAGTATACAAGTTAAAATAACCGCCGATCGGCAGTGCGCAATAATTTTGTTTTTCAGCCCGACCAGATTAGTCTTGAAGCAGGTGCAGTCAGATAGTCATAATTAAGTCTGTTGGGAAATGCACATCAATAGCTGAAGGTGTCTGTCTCTTAAAAGATGTCGCCTCTGAAATATTGTTTGATTGAGAAATCAGGCTGCATTTGTAATGAAATTGACTTGCATTTCGTCATTTTTTGTCTTGTATTTTTTATGATATGCTTACATTTTAGCTTGTCGGTCACTGTCGCGTCGCTGGCTGCAGAGGTTTTTGTTTTGTTGGCTGGGCACTGGGAAGTCATGGGAGTACCTATATACTGTAATTAGGTCTGTCAGGTATGAATGATTTCCTCCTTTACCATTTTTAATTCCGGTGAAAAAATGCTGCGTACCACCCCATGGAAAGTATTCGTATGTCGTTGAATTTTTAATGGAAATATTTTCGCTGAATGTTGGCCAGAAACTTGTTCTCAGAAACAATTTTGCTTTCGCCCTGCGAAACATATGGTGTGAACATCTAACGGCTGGCAGGTTAACGAGCATATAACGACAATGAAATATTAATGTCGTAGGACATGATTGTAAGTGGTCCACATATGTTAGTCGTAATAATTTGAAAATAAGGAAATCTTACACGCAATCCCATGATGTTGGTATCAAGGTGATGCTTGTGCAGAAAGTCAGAAACAGAAGTAAGTTACAGAAACATAAATTACTAACAATGAACCATCATAGTTTTTTTAACTTGTACATCGTAGTTTTCAGAAAACTGACCACTTGCTCAATTTCAAAATCAGTTCATATTAAAAGTTGTTTTGTAGGACTTTACGTTTTGCTGGTACAGCGCAATGTTTACAGAGCTGCGCTTTGCTGGTTGCAGTGCGTCGAGATCAGGTCGAGACAACAGCTAATGTCTTTATAGCGGAGACAATGCTCGTGGATAGCGTCGAAAAGCGTTTTTCACGTGTTGGCGAATCCATTTACCTTGAATTCGGAATATTTAGCGTTTATTTGGCAGTCGGGTTTTTCCTTACATTTTTGCCGTTATGAGACTGTAATTTGAATTGTCGCGCTGCGGCAATATCAGAGCTTAATGGCTATGTGTAGGCTACTGAAGCACGCTGACGAAAAAATCGTTTAAAACTAAATAGAGCGTTTCAAGAACCAAAAAAACTGTATTATAAATCCTTAATACATGTTATAGTCATCTGACTATGAAAGGTTCTTTGCGTTGAAACTACCAAATAGACCCCTCGTTAGGCCCAACGAAAAATTACTGTATTGTCGTACTTTATCTGGGGATAGTATTGGATACTGAGCTCTCAGATGACAAAGACATTCAGAGACAACTGCGATATCAATATTGTGCAGCAAACAAGCTGCGAGCCTCTTTTTCCCGCTGTTCAAATGCAGTTAAA
>Ga0210059_1002316_pt1 | contig 29711 bp, 17 predicted proteins | sample Ectturendosymbi2_FD_188042 | JGI IMG/M metagenome (GOLD analysis project Ga0210059, IMG submission 188042) | Ecteinascidia turbinata endosymbiont from Florida, USA - Sample 2 (SPAdes) (version 2) | ecosystem: Host-associated > Tunicates > Ascidians > Unclassified | place: Key West, Florida...
GCTGTCTTGGATTTAGCCTTGCATCTTTTGCTATGCTGCTTTACTGTAAATGAGTTATTCCACTTCTTGTTCTTGCCAAATCATGTTTTATATCAGTGATTGAATTGCATGACACACATTTCACATGTCCTGTAGAATATGGACTTTCACTGTCTTTGGAATGTACAAGATGAATTTATCCCATACACTGCACTTATACTACAGCATGTTTACTTTTTTTTTAAATAACTTTCTTTGTCACATTAACTTCAACAAGTGCTTGTATCATTGAAGAATCCATACTAATTAGTGTTGGCTAACCCAATGTCAACCAGCAACTGACTGAATACAAATAGATACATTAGACAGCTCTTGGAATGTTGGTTTCTTGCTTGGCGCGAAAGTACACCAACTTTACTTACATGCCTGACGATGTAAGCAATAGCCTTAGCTGAAGGCGACTGAAGTTCGTGCGACTCACGTCACCTCACGACTGGGGTGTGAAAGTCAACCATGCGTGATAAATTAAAGAACAATATAAACCACATCATCCAGCATCAGAACTCTCAAGTTATCAATAAAATTTTCGCAGGAAAAAAACAAGTGTTCAAAACGTTTTGGATAATCCGGATCCGACTTGAGCAAAAATGACATCCAATCCGGCTCCGGATCCAAAAAAATCTCATAATTCTGCCCGATCAGACTGATCCGGAACAACACTGGAAAATATTGGATGCGATTTGTCATCCACGTGCTTCTAAGATGAATTACTAACTTTTTCCTGTCTTCCATGGAACTTTGCAGAACAGTCATCAGAAAGTCTTCAATAAGGGTTTGTGTAGGCGGGCTTGACATCCAAAATTTTGACAAAAGAAACCTCCCGATTTGTAGTGCTTGTTATTTCAATTTGGGGGGCTTGAAGTTTCGTTTGGGGGGATTAGCCCACAAAAACCACCGTTGGCGGCGGGAATGGAACTTTGAAGTGGTAGGAATATATTTTTTGATATTGTTCGGAATGACAAATAGTTACACATCATACAGATGTATGACTTTTCAAAGTTACACACGCAGTGGCGTAACTGACAGAGGGAAGAATCGCCCCACCTGGCAAGCTACATATAAAAACAGGTCGCCCCATAAGCTTATATTTCATATTTAGTATCCTTTTGGTTTTCAGTAGGTTGTTGCTTTTTTGTTTTTTTTGGAGTATTTTCTTTTTTTTGGTGGTTTTAAAATATAGCCGGCTATACCCGTAATCACATTCAATTCTCAAGTTTTTTTTGAGTGTTGGCTAGTAGGTCCCCTACAATGACCAGCAAACCCTTTCAGCTAAGTTTTTCCCCCGGATCTAACCTCTGGTAACGCCACTGAACACACGAGGCACTGGAGCTGCTCAAACAAATCTGAAAAAGTTTTTTATTCATAAAAGCTTTTTGGAAAAGAGATTTCACACGCCGTTATGATTTCTGTGAAAAGCAGTCACGCGTTGAAGACACGCGCCAAATTTTTCCACGTGTGTCACGCCTGAAATCTCATTTTCACGCACGATATCTCGTGGACAACTGCCACGTTTTCCAGTCTGGTAGCCTACTTGTAGACCTAAATTGTCAGTATATTTAAAAATAGACTTGAACTTGTTAAAAATATGATGCAAATAATGCATACTACCTTAATTTTTATATGCAAGTAGCATGCGTTTCAAGTGTGGTTTTGACTTTTGTGGTGTGTCTGGGTTTTTCATCATTTTCTGTTTTTTTTTCAAGGTAAATTCTGGGGTTTTTCTTCATAACAGAGTGGCATTGGCAACACTGGTCTGTTTAAGACCAGTGTTGCCACTGCTGTTTTTTTCACTAGATCTGGGGTTTTTCTGTTTTATCTGGGGTTCTGGGGTTTTTATTGAAAATCTGGGTTTTTTTACTCTGGTCAAATTTTAGAAATGTATTACTATGTTGTATCACTGTATTTTCCATTCACGAATACAGTAATTTCACATGCATAATGTGCATAGTCAGTAGCCAGTACAGTTGAGTAGGGCTAGGCTAAGGCTTGACCAAATTGTTTGAAATCTAATGTTCTACAGATTTAGCACTGGCTAGATAAGTCAGCACTCTTGATCTATCGCTGATTGATGTGTCAAGGGCTGCTTGTGCATGAGATTTTGGAATGTTTTTTATGTTATGAATGAAGATGCTGTGGTTGAGAATCTGTGCATTGTTTTACAGGTGGAATGAAAGTGGTAGGTATGAATGTGAAATTTTAGTTGTTGAATTTTTAGTCAAATATTGCAATGAATGCAATGATTAGGGTGAAAAGAAAACTAGGACCTTGAACGTTGATTGTATCATGTACATGTTTCATTTGTTCATTTTAAATAAAAGCAAAGGAACACATTAGGCTAAACATTTTTTAGAAGAAAAGATCTAACTTCTTATGTTACTTACTTCATACATTTGATTTGCTGCTCAGTATGTGTAAAAATAGACTTGAACTTGTTAAAAATTTGATAAAAATAATGCATATTGCCTAATTTTTTATTGGCAAGTTCCGCTCATACATTTCAAATTTTGTTTTGACTTTTTTTAACGTTTTGTATGTCTGGGGTTTTTTATTATTTTCTGTTTTTTTTTCGAAGTAAATTCTGTTTTTTTTTCATAACACAGTGGCAACACTGCCTTGCGCAAGAGGTTGTCCATCCGTTTTTTCAAGGCAGTGTCTATTTTGCCACCAAAATGCCGGCGGCAACGACTTGGCTGGAGCTATTTTGTGCCACCAGTCCGACGCTTGGCAGAAGTGAAGTAAAAACAAAAGATAAACCCTAAAGCTAAGCCCTAACACTAACCCCAAACCCTAATGCTTATCCCTAACCGTAAACCCTAACCCAAACACTAAACTAATCCTTAACTATAACAGTAACCTTAACGCTAACCCCAACGTTAACCTCAAACCGTAATGTTAACCCCAGCACTAACCCTAACGCTAACCCTTGATGTTAAACCAAAGCCCTAAAGTAATATAATACAAACCCTAACCCCTAACCGAACCTTAAAGCTAATTGGTGTTAGTAGGTCAAACACCTAACGGTAAAGTTCTTAAAAAAGCTAAAAAAAGAAAAGTCACTAAGGTGAGATTCGAACCAGAAACCAATGGCATATTCGACATGAAGCATAACCACTATGCTATGAGCAGCATACTGATTGCGAGACAAACTGACCTTTTCATCCGAATTGTGTCAGACTGGCAGCACAACAGCTCCAGAGCCGATCTGTTGCCGCCAGAATATCGGTGGTAAAATAGCCTTTTTTCAAGTAGGCTAAAAGATAATTTGAAAGCTCTAGTAGAAGTCTTCTTTCCAATGATGATGAAACATGTTTGTGCATTTGTGGTTTTGGTAATGATGTGAGTAGAATTTATCTGTGGTACTTGAAAAAACAATTTTTGAAGAAACACGTGCTTGGATCCTGAACTTAAACTTTTCAAGTCAAATATTATGTGCAGATATAGTAGACTAGAAGATAAAATGATAGTTTTTAATTTTAATGTAATCTTTAATTTTAATGTTTGGAAACAGACACGAAGTCCATATATCCAAAAGTGTACTGTACTTCTGAGCAGTGGTGCCACTCCTAATTTATTTAGTGTTTTTCCACTAGATCCAGTATTTTTGCATTTAGTCTAGGCTAGTGTAAGTGTTCTAATCAATGGTTTTTGGTAGCTATCTTGTGTTTTTTATGATTGAGCTGAATGTAATTAATATTTAATTACACAATGTTGTGTAGTTGTAACTGTAATTGGGACATTTTGATTTTGTGCAATTGTAATTTGCTAAAAATTCTACCTGATTGCCTCTTGAATTGCACAAATTAAACATATAATCTGTTCTGATTTAAATGCTATGAAATCATTATCTATGGTCATCTGTTAAAGTTTCAGTGACCTGTGCTGTACAAACAAACACAAGAATTGTGGCAACTGCCGTTTTCTTTGTCTCTGGTTTACAGTGAGTTGCACAGTGTGTTTGTTTGCGAAATGCATTGCAATGCATTTCTGGCCATTTTCATAGCATTTAAGTTTGCCGCTAGAAAGTCGATCAAAGGCTCAAAAGACTTGGACTCGAGCCTAGTTTCCAAAGAAAACTTCAGCGAAACACTTTGGCCTAGCGGTTGAGCCCTAGGCCAGGCAACATGAGCCAAATTGACCCCAAAACTACTTCACTTATGACGTCAGTCACAAAAAATCCACACCCCCCAACCAAAAATTTTTTTTTTGAGTGAAATCTACTAGACTGGTCGATCCGTTTGAGCCCTTGAACAGCTCTCTAGCGCAAGAGGAGCTAGGGCGTTGGTAAAGGAACCAAAAACTTCTGTTTTTTAGGCTGAAATCGAAGTACGAATATATCGTATACTGGTTCTCAAAGTGTTAAGGGCTGGTGTGATGGAGATACCACTGTACCTTGGTGGCCCACGCATATTTTTGATCTTCAGGCGAAAAATTTTCATGTACTATTATATATCAATTTAAAAAATCTTTTTTAATAAAAAAAATGTAACGAAGTTGAATAATACAGGTCTTAAAACTTCGAGAACCGGGGTACAATATATTTGTACTTTGAAATCGGCCCAAAACCAGCAGTTGCTTTACCAACGCCCTAGCTACTCCCCCGATTGCGATGGAGAGCTGTTCAAGGGCTCAAATGGATCGGACAGTCTTCTAGATTACACTCGAAAAAAATATTTTGTTTGGAGGGTGTGGATTTTTTGTTAGTGACGTCATAAGTAAAGTAGTTTTGGGGTCATTTTGGCTCATGTTGCCTGGCCTAGGGCTCAACCGCTAGGCCAAAGTGTTTCGCTGAAGTTTTCTTTGGAAACTAGGCTCGAGTCCAAGTCTTTTGAGCCTTTGATCGACTTCTAGCTTTTCTGGTTCAAAAGTTACGATCTAAAATAAACAAATTAATTAATTAGCTCATTAGTCAAATCTTTTTACTAACTTGCATCACAACTTTTGCACCCGAAACCCCAGCAGGTCATCCGATGTATCAAAAGTCTCGGATTCTAGCCTAGTTTCCAGTAAAAACTTAAGCGAAATTTTACTACATAACAGTTGGCGCCCAGGGCCAGGCAAAGTGTGCCAAGGTGGCCTAAAAGTTTTCCACTTATGACGTCACTCACAAAAAACCCGCATCCCACAAGCAAAAAATTTTCCCTCAACAAATCTTCGAAAAGATTAAAAGCATGTTGAAAAGTATGAAAAAATTAGAAAAGAAGGGTCAGTTCTTATTATTGATAATTTTTTTAATAAAAAAGAAACCTTAAGTCTTGAATTGAGTATGCTAGGTCATATCAACCTTAAATTATTTATAAAAGACTGTTCAAGTGCAGATATTCCACAAGAAACACTAAAAGACAACCCATATGCAAGTAATCAAAGGCAGTTTCTATCATATTACAGGTATTAATGAAGTAATTAACTAGCAATTCACAGGACTGTTAAGTAACAGATAGTATGTGAATGTCACTTGTGATGTCATAGAGCAGAAAAAGGAAATTACTTTAGAGCCAATTCTTCTGCATTTATTTGTGATTTTTTTGTAGAAGTTCATAAATGTTTGTCTTGAGAATAATATGTCTGGAAACACAGCCATGTTTTCTATCTAAAGCAACAAATTTAAAAAATTTTTTTTTCGGCATCCATCCCAAATTAGGTGAGCAATGTAGGAGGGCAAAAACGCAAATATTATGAAAAGTATTGGAGTTACGTAAATTTAAACTGCATATTTAGAAAGCCCATCCTAGAAAACATGGGTATAGACATCAATTTCATTAGGATTGGACTATCAGATCTAGAGTTAGTTTTTTTTGTTGCTCATCAGTGCAAATGCCATCTAGTGGTAAAAATACAAAAGCAGTGATAAATAAAAACCGCTCGATCAATTTTTGCAAAATTGGTGTAAATATTCCTAAAAACTTGTAGCTGCAAACATACGAAAAAAGAAACGAAATCCTAAACCATATGGTTTCAAATTTCAGAAATTTGGGTTGAATTATAATGAAATGACCCATGTGTGACAGATTAAACTCCCTCATGTGTAACAACAGCTTAAACTCCCAGTGGCGACTCAGACAACTGGGCAACTCCGGCACTCAGGAGATATTGGGAAAGAGTTGAATACAGTTTGAACCTAAGTTTTGCTTCATTTAATGCGCCTTATAATCTGTTGCACTTTATGTATGAAAAAGAATCGCCAGCATTTAATTTTTGATACTGCGCTTTACGGTCCTGAAAATAATGGTAACTAAAGTCAGACCTCATTTATCCGAACTACTTTGTTTCGTCAAACAATGTCGGTTTGGCAAGGTATCCGGAAAATCGGAATCAGGCCTGTAGCCATGTGGGCATTTGGGGTCGATCCCCCATAAATTTATTTAAGCCCCTCCAAATTTTGTTTTTCCAAGAAAATTTTTTATTACAAAATATAAAAACAAGAAGTCTTGAAACCCTAAATTTGTTTTGTGTCCCTGTAAACCTTTAGACCTAGGCAACAGGTTTGGCCTAAGCGAACGTTCAAAGGTGAAACAGAAACAAACTCTATTCTCATGCGAACTGTCAACTTAAGCAAATATATAGACTGTATGTGAAAATGACAAAATGAAACTCTCATAGTTTTTGTTCATTAGCAGATCTGTATACATGAGCAAGTATGCATTCAGAATGAGATTTCAACGTGAAAAAAACTATACAGGAGACGTATAACTGCATCCTGCAGGATCTGCCACTGTTACATTCATTGTGCGTAGAAAATTGACTTTCACCTTTCCTAAATTTCCAAGTCGGTTTCGGACAGCGAGGTTTCCGGATTAAAGGGCTGAAATGTGTTGGGAGAAATCTGTTCCTAGCAATTTGTTTCGGATAGCAGGGATTCCGGTTGATTGGAGTTCAGACAAACAGGTCTGATTGTATTTGTAAGTGGTATTGATCTCATTGCCAAAACACATATGAAAAAATTTCCAAGTTATCACTGGTTTTGGGCACAGAGCATTTATTACATCACAATCGCTGTTTGTTCCTATGAATGTGGTGCTGAAAAGATACTTAGCTTGTCAAACATTCTTCAAATGTCAATCAGACAGCAATGAGAGCTGTTTATCCGAATGTACTTACACTTATAAAATTGATTCTGACAACCAGCTGCACAACTGCATCTGTGGAGCGCACTGTCTATCAAGATGGCGGTGTTGTAAATATACTTGCAAATTCACTGAGGAGAAGAACGATTGAGTTGCAATTGCTCTGATTACTTGGCATCGCAATGTAAAAGTGAATTACTCGAAATCAATATACGACTTCTTGTGCAGCAAACAACATCATCATCAACTGCTTAATTCTAAATTGTAAAAAGGTATTTTCTAAATACGACGCTTGACTGATATTTTGTTCAGATAATGCGGCCACAATTTCTGAGGCTAGCTGTCACGCCTTTCAGTATGAGAAGTTGCTTATAAAAATATAGTTTCAGTCCAAACGATCCTATGTTACTTGGCGTGACACTGCGGAAAGCCTAAACTTACTTAATTTTGTCATAACCTAGTAGGTCTAAACAGCAGATAAAATTAGCCCGAAACTGCAAAATGAAGTGATCGTGATTGGAGACTGTCCTCTTGCCATGAAGCAAAATATTACAAAACAGCTCCCGCGTGTGCATGGCAGTGTATGAGATTCTGACAGCATTAGAGCCGGCACTGCTAGAGGAGGAATTCAGAAACACGTGCGTTCGATGCAATATCAATTTCAAATGTTCAAAAACGTGGATTGTTTCATATCATTGCTCAGGCGTCATTTAGATAAAGCAGGGAGGTTGTTTCGTAATAGTACTATGCAACGTTAGAAGGCTGTTGCCTGTTCCAAAACACCCGCATTTGGGACCTGAAGTGACAGCGTTTAATATTTTATCAGCTTTAATGCTGTGTACCTGCGGTGCAAAGGGGCCTGTCATGACAGCCAAACAGACCCCCCAGATGCGCCCTTGGTTTGGTGGGGTCTTGGGACACCTGTAGAAAATCTGGTTTTGTTCTGAAAAGTGTTTTCAAAAGCTGCCCTTCCATGGCAGACCTCCATTTATCAGGCTAGATGCGCCACTGGTGCCAGTTGAACATTGTACATTGGTTTGCACTGTCATTGTTGTGTGATAAATTGAATAAACGCTGTTGTTTCATGATAAACTGGAAACAATTAGTGTTTTATTTTTATTGTAGTTTGACCATACATTTGCTGTTTTTCCAATAATCCCGTCAGGTCTTTGTGAAATACATAATAAGGTTAAATATTTGCAAACATGATAAAAAGTTATGCATTTGCCATCTTTATATGCGGACTTGCAGCAGTTGCTTTAGATGGAGCTTCACTTGGAACTGAAACTTGGGCTTATTCTAAATTTTCAAGAATCGTGTAAGTATTAATTCATTCCAAGTGATATGCAGTGTTTATAATCAAATGCTAGTAAAAAGCATCCACATAGTTTGTTACTATTTTTCAACCTATTTTCAATTCACCGGTCTAACTCTACGCTGGTGGATGTGAGTTGTCCAAATTGAGAAGATCATCTGCACAGAATTAGTAAATCAATATTAGTTATTATAGTTAATTTTTCTTGTTTGAAAATTGCATTCAACAATGCTTTAATTAGGGTGCCACCTACCTGGAGTGCAGATTTTTTGACTGCAGTGCTACACAATTACAGTTATGCTAGTGATGTTGACAACTTCTGAAACAATTTTGCAGATTGTGTGCATGAAAAACAAAAGTTTTACAAATATTTACACTTTTACCTTCACATGATATTGGACATAAGCAAAAAATTTAACAACAAACATTATAAAACGCATCTGAACTAAATGTTGCACAATTGGGTAAAACTTTACCAAACAATATATATATATATACACATTGTGAGGACACAGGGTATTTTTAGGGCCTCCCAAAGGGGAGGCCACAGGCCTTGTTTCTTCTGCATTTAAAAAAAATCTACATTTTATATTGATGGTGTAGGAGGTCATGGGTGGAGTGTTTCTGAAACGGGGCTGTAATTCACAAAAGGTTGAGAAACACTGTTTTAGCTAATGTTCTTGGAAGTTTTCAGATCATATACGATTAGTCTATATGGAGGAAGATTTTCAAAGTTTGACCTGAACCTAGTTATGACATCACCCCCACAAAACACCCCAAAATCCAAAGTTTTCCATTAAAAAAAAATCTAAACTAGAGGACTTCCTGCATCTTTAGAGGGTTTGATCACCTCTCTAGCTCAATTGGCTGACAAGTCATGGTGGTGCAAAGTGATGCCAGAAAAGTGGTTCACACGAGTCTTAAGGGAAATTGAACAACTCCGAAAGTGTTATGTAATTTCAGTATAATCTTTTCTGAGTGACAAGGTTCAATGTTGTGCTAGAGATATCTTTTTATGAAAAGTTTTATATCAAATGTATATGTACAAGGGTTTCAACACCAAGATTGAAAAGAAATTGACATTGACTATGGGCTTTGCAACAAATTATAAACCCATCTACGCCCATTTTTATATGCATCTATTTATTTCACTATTTTCTTTTATTTATCACATGCAATCCGACGGATTTTAAGGACAATTGGCGGCAGGCTGATGCCTGAATAAAGTTTTTTGTCAGGGCGGTTGCAGTAAACCCTCTTGCCTAAGGAGCACTACGGCAAGTCACTCAGTGACCGTGGATCGAACACACAACCTTCCAGTGGGGAGGTGGACACTCTACCATTGAGATTATTGAACTATGAACGCATATCCTCTTCTCACATTGTCCTAAAGATGTATTCCTTCAACCAACCCTAGACAAAATTTAGATCAGCTATGTCCAACCCGCAGCCCGGGGCCAGTCAAGGGTTTTATGCGGCCCAGTTTAGGTTTTGGCTCTAGTAATAGTATCCCACAAACGACAACTTACCTTGTTTTGATAATTTTGAATTTAACATTTTTGCTGCAGGTGGTCCTCAGTACAGCGGCAGATCCATCCAGTGAGTTTATGGGGTGGATTTCAGTGATATTGAGAGTCAAGTCTCATTATGGCTTCACAACTGTAAGAGAGATGAAATATACTTCACAACACTGCTGTGCCAAAACTATGGACGACAAAATGACCTTATATCGCGAATGCTGTTTTCCGAATTGTTAATTTAAGTCATGGTGAAAAAAGTTCCTTTTATAGGTTTTAGGGGGGTGATTGACCCAATTACCCTCCTGGATCTGCCTCAGTACCACATTGTGGCCCTCAATAATATGTCATTCAATGTGCGGCCCTGTTTAAGGTAGTGACATAATTTTTGGCTCAGTAAGCCCTTTGGATTGGACATAGCTGATGTAGATGTTTATTATATAACAATGAAGTTTTTCTTATACAAACAATGAAATGTTTTATGTAAAAGTATGATCTCATGCATATCATTGTAATTTTTAAACCTTTGCTTGTATTGCTGTTGCAAGATTTTATTGTTGTATTTTATGACAAATTTTGTTTGCATCTTTATTAATTATCAGTAGTTAGAGTACCTGATGGTTGCATAAATGCACGAAACTGATGGTTGCACACTGTTTACAGCTAGCTTGGTTACAGCAATATCATATGCAAAAACCTCTACTGAATTATTGAGCAATCTGAAACAGCTCTTGTCTACAACTTAAGTCCAACTGTTCTTTTTATATCTGTGCCTATTTACTAGAAAATCTCAACATCTTTTATTGTAAACAGAAATGACGTGGAAACCTGCAGAGGCATTCGAGTTATGGGTCTGTTTAGTGGAACCGATAGATATGAACAGACCAATGAATCATGTGTTAGCAATGGACAAACTAAGACATTTTCTGGTAATTGTTCTATATTGTTTTGCTGCATTGTTCAAAGTTAATTACTTATTTCAGTGCTGATCAACCAGGTATATGATACATCCTTGTGTGCCAGGTCATTTACTAGTGAAATCACTGCTAAATGGTCAACATGGATGTAGGTGAAATGAAAACAACCTGATGAACTTCCTGAATTTACGAAGTTTTTACTTTTTGTGCTCAGTGATAGATTAACTTGATATTTGGTGTGATCATGAAATCAGTCTTGTGATTTTTTAAGGTGAAAGTTTAATGTGTGACAAAAATTTGGGCTTGCAACTAATCACTGGGCAACAAATTTTTGGTCTTGTTTTTTATTTTTATTTTTTGGTGTTTCTTGATGTTTTTTGGTGCGCTGAGTCTGAAAATGACGTTAGTTTTTTCGTAGTGTCAGCCGTTTTTCTGTAATTTGAAAATTCCTGAACTTTGGAAATGACATAATTTTCCTGGGATGCAATATGCTTTAGATAAACTTCAACAAGTTTTTATGAAAACGCAACTTGGCATGTCAGTTTGTTTAATCAAAATCCTAACAGACACCAAAGAATCACTTGGTACTGTTATCTAATCCTCCCTCGCCCCTACTGGCGTGTGAGCCAGCTGGTGGCGAGATCTGGGAGGTAGATTTCGAACGTGTTATAACCATGATACTCAATACTTCTTACTTAACTTTCTTGGTTTTACTCTATTCTTCAACTAGTCGCTACCCCCACCCCGCTATCCGCTCTACCCCTTGTGAGGTCCATCCCGGCGCGGGTGGGACCTTTTTAAATATTTTATTTTTATCTACAGGTACACATAAAATAAGCCTACAACACATGTTTAATACAGTAGTATAAGTCAATACAGTAAGCTACAAAACCACTAGGCCTAAAAGTGGACGCTCAAACGGCATTTCCTCTTGTATATTTGTTTGTCCTCTCGAATCAAGGTCCAGACATAATCCCCCATCATGGCCTCATCCCATCTTCCTTGATACCTCTTCTCCATCACCTGAATATCCTGATGAAAACGTTCACCATGCTCTTCGCTCACGTCCGTTAAATTTGGCCTAAAAAAATGTAAGTGAGAATGCAAATAGTGCATTTTTATTGACATCCTGCATCCAAGCTTGCAGTAAGGCTTCCACAAGATCTTCATAATTATCGGCTTTATTTCTTCCAAAAAAAACATGCACAAATTCGCGAAACGACTGCCAAGCATCTCTTTCTAAATCATTCATTTTGTCTTCTAATTCCTTGGAGCCAAGCATTTGTCGAATCTGGAGTCCTGTGAATATACCACCTTTTACCTTTGCTTCTGACAGTTATGGAAACATTGTTTGCACATGCTTGATAGCTTCACTGTCTGATTTCAATGCTTTTATGAACTGCTTCGCAAGACCAAGCTTTATGTGGAGTGTTGGCAACAAAATCTTTTCTTTCTGAACTAGAGGTTGGCGAATCGCATTGTGTGCACCAGGAGTTAATTCTATTCTGAGGGGCCACAGCTTTCTTGAGTAATGCTGTTCACCAGCTCTGCTATTCCAAAGGCAGAGAAAGCAAGAATATTTTGTATACCCCCCTTGTTGACCGAGTAAGAAGGCTAACATCTTGAAATCCTCACATAACTCCCAATTATGGCTGGTGTATTTGATCATGCCTAACAATGTTTTAACATTTTCATATTCTTCTTTCATGTGAACAGAGTGACGGAAATTCATTGCCGTTGTGGAGCAATACAACTTTTAAACTTTTTACTGAACTGTCTATGAACAAGCGCCAATCTGAGGGGTTGCAGTCTATTCCAATTTCGTTAAAAAGTGGGTAAACTATGGCCAGCAGGCCACATGCAGCCCTGTATGCTTCTCAGTCCAGCCAACTGAATCTTTCAAATTTTAGTAATATGTCAATCCATTTTTCATACTTCTTACAGTGTACATGCATCCCCAGTACAAAGTGCATTGTACTACTTAGCCCCACTTTCTACTTTGCTTTTTAAAGCGTCTTCACCACGGTTTGGTTCCCCAATGTCCTTCGCTAAACTCAACCTGACAAAAGTTATTATTGCAAAACCACATGGCAGTTTGCAGTACATTGATTTGCAACACTTTGAAAAACTTGGCAAAATTCTGAAGGTGTAAGACCTGAGAATGGCTTAGGTAAAGATGAGTGGATCAAAGCAAAGCGCAGAAAGGGCTGAGTATTTAAAAAGGAGTGGACAACAGAGTTTTTCACTGAAGTCTGATTAATGGATGCGTTCTCCCTTCAAGATCTATGCTCATGTCGAACCAATCATTGGCCCACTACTGCAGTAGCAAGCAGACTTTCGACACAAGCGGTCAATTGTAAATCAGGTCACCCTGATGACACAGGACATTGAGGATAGCTTTTAGGCTAAGAAGAAGGCCAGTGTTTGTCGATCTCACTGTCAGGCTACAATGCTGTATGGCATCACGGCCTCACCTGCAAGCTACTTTTGCGATCGGAAATCCCCAGTGGCATCTGCGCCAAGCTTTGCACTGCAGCAGCAAGCAACAATAGAGATTAGAGATCATGTGTCGCAATCTCTCTTCACGTGCGATTGCTACCTGGCAGATGGTTGGTAATCGCAACTTCACCCTTACCCCTGGAAACGCCAAACGGAACAGGTTATGGCGCCTCAAGAACGGCATCCTACAGGGATCCGTCCTGGCACCCCTTCTCTTCAACATCTACACCCCTGACCGGCCAACCACCGTCTCCAGAAAGCATGCATATGCTGACAATTTAGCAATCATGCATGCTGCTGGAGACTTGCAGGCAGTGGATGGGGTTCTGAGCAAAGAAAACTACAAGCAAATACCTCCAGACCTGGAAGCTAAAGCTCAGCACTACAAAAACAGTGTCGGCAGTCTTCTCCCTCAATAACAAGGAAGCTAAACGTAAGCTAAAAATCAACCACAACAACAACCTCACCCTTGTGCTTTGAGCCCAAATATCTCGGAGTAATGTTGGACAGGTCGCTCACGTAGCACTGACACCTTGAGTCACTTTGCAAAAAGCTGACATCACGCTTCGTACTCTTGAGGCAGCTCGCTGGCTTGGCTTGGTGTTGGAGCAACAACATTGCAAACAGCCACCTTTGCCTTGGTCCATTCAACCGCAGAGAACTGCATTCCTGTTTGGTGCTGCAGTGCTCACACCCGTCTCATTGACTCTGCCATCAACGATGCCTTGCAAATTGTGACTGGATGCCTGCATCCCATACCAGCAGAAAATCTTCCCATCATCACAGGCATCCAACCTGCTAAGCTTGGTCGCAAAGGAGCCACATTGTCTGTAGCATGTCATGCCATGGAGCCTGGACACCTGTTCCACTCAGCGCTCACCTGTCCACCAAGTGCCAATGCACAGTGTCTGAGATGCTGTGTCTCAAATTGAGACACTCACATGTGCCCGCCACACAACAGCTCGTCAGTTCATCTGACAACAACATCAGAAGTGAGGCACTCTGGGCGGATTACTGAAGGAAAGCAGACGGAGTGTTTGAACAACACCACAAGACTCCATACGTTCATCCTTGACACTGGCAGCCACCTTCTCAAGAACAGCATCGGTTCAGCTTAAATGCTTCCACACCAGTGTCGGGTGTTTTCGCTCCTGATTGCTGATTGAAAGATTGGAAGAACTGACTCAAAGAACAAGAATGGATGTGTGTCTAAAATGCCTCAAGTGTTGTTTGAAAAAAGCAGCAACTGCTATCACTTTGTTATGAAGCAAGCTAACTACTTCAGCAAGAAGTCAATCCAAGAACAAGAGGCTACTTCTACACTTCGGCAACTAGTTTTAAGGAACTAGAAAAATATTTTCACCAACCAACTGCAATTCAAAAATCATTTGCTCGTTTCCCCACCCTACCTGTACAAAAGGCCAACTGCAATGCAAAGAAATGGAGCAAATCACTGAAATGGCCTGCACAGAGAATTCTGTGAGTTTTTTTTTGTGTGAAAAGTTTGACATGTCACTTTTGCTGGTAACTTTGTCACAAATTTGGAAATGATTGATCTTTAGTCTGACCCTATCTGAAACGAGAAGTTTAATTATGTGCTTTACTATAGAAAGAGTATTTCCTTACCTTTGGAAGATGGCTCATAAGATGCTGGCATTACTTGGCCCAACCTGTGTGTAAGCTGACGCTTAGCATCAAAAACAATAACAAAGCTTGTCGCATTTCGTTGTTAGTTGAGCAACACTTCAGAAATATCTTCACAATTTCCACAACAAAGCTATCTCCGAATTTTGATTGCACTGGTATAAAGGGAAATGGATAATAACATAGTGCACACTACAATTGAAAGTGACTTTCTTTGCTGAGTTGTAAAATACATGTATTTATGAACTGTTTTATGCATTAAGCCTTTCATCATCATGCTTTGTCCTCCATAAGGTGCAAAGGGTTCCCACGCAGTATTGAAAGTATTGAATTGTGAAATCGGTTTTCAAGACCATAAAAAAGTATTGAATTTGGCCAAAGTGCAAATAAAGTATTGAAAAAGTATGAAAATTCCAAATTCAGCTATTTTTTATTTAAATTTTGTTCTTTACTGCTCATGACAGTTTTGCAAATATTTTGCCTTGTTTTCCATGAATAAAATTTTGGAAAGTGAAGAGAAGTGATGGTATTAGAGTTGTTGAAGTTAGTATTGAAAAGGTATCGAAAAAGTATGGAAAATTGTTTTTGAAAATGTGTGGGAACCCTGGGTACAAAACCTTTCATGTTGTAGAATTTACATCTCATTGAAATACTAATTTCTACAAACAAGCCATCCATCTGCTCTTGGCCCATCTTGTCAAATTTTGAAAGCCAGTGTGGCCCATTTGTGAGTCAAACAGTTTTCCCACCCCTCATCTTAAAAGAATTGGTAAAACTTTGTATTGGAAAAGTCTTACTACCCAAATCAAAACCCCATGTACAAAATGCATTGAGTTCCAAATCTTATACTTGAAAGCCAAATTTCTATAGGATGTAATCTATTACTGTCTTAAATTAGAGTGTTTCAGTGCATTTTGAACAAAACTGCTACTACAAAATGAAGTGTAAACGTAATTCCGATTCTGGGCAGAGACTACCTCATTCCCGTACATCCTGCATCAGGTTTTTTTAAGGAAAATGTTAGGTACCTGGTATGGACGTGTAGGGACCCGATGCTAATTTTCTCTGATTCTAGGGACCTGATTTTCAATTCTGGTCCCTAAAACACCGTAAACCCTGCTTATAGGAGTAATGAGCAAACTGTGATTAACCTATTGACCAGAAGATCTGAAGGTGTTCCCATACTGGTCTTCTTATCGATAGCTAGTTTAGATATGGGCAATGAAAAGGGGCAAAAAGTAAAATTTTGATTCTGCATTTAGTTGTGAATGGAAAGCCAAGCGAAGGGAACATACAGATCAACACAGCGTTTGACATTGCCATCATAGCTTTTTGTGGATTGGCAATATTTTTTGGTCTGCTGGTGGTGTTTGTTGCGGGTTACAATGTCTGCTCCAAGCCCTACGAAATATATTCTGGACCCACTGGTCTCTTGATTTATCTTATCGCAGGAGGTAAGTCTGTCTCATTCCTATTAACGCTAGTAAGTGTTTTATGAGTTTTGGGGCAACATGCCGTGAGTATGCTTGTCGCCTTCTGTGCTGTTGCGAAGAAGGTTCTTGTTTTGCAAACCATGTTCCTTGTCACCAGCCACTTTAATGTCAATCTCTAAATGGCTTGCTTCAGATTGCCAATAAGTTTGCTGTTTTCCCCAAATTAAAAATTCCAGTTTGCAGTGGTGATAGTGCTCAGTTTCATGCCTGCCAATTTCCTTAATTGAACTTGACTGCAATCACATCCGTTTTACACATTAAATTATGTTTGATGGCTGATTAATAGTGCAAATTTAACCCAAGCTACTCACTATCTGTATAAAGATGGTGTGACAATGAATGTTAGCTTTCAGATGGCTGAATATCACAAATCGCTTAACAGATTCTCTGCGTAAAGCATACCGAGCAGAGGCTTGCCAATTTTCTCCCTGTCACAAATGGTCTGCTAATGCAGTACTCTTCAACCTTTTTTGTTACGGTGCACACTGAAAGATATTTTGACGAACTCATGCACCCTATTTACTGGCACTTCTCCCGTGTCCCCCCACCTAATTGTGCCCATGTTTGTAAGTACCTGGGTCTAAATAAGCAAGTCCCCTAATTCAGTAGCTCAGCTACATAATTCAATTGATAATGGCTCATTGTCCGTTGCTTATGAGTCACAAATAATAATCTAATAACAACAGTTAGCTTGAAATGGTCTGATGCCTCACACTTTAGAATGTGCAAAGTCTCGGTTCAATCCTGAAAGTCATTGGTTGGTTAATGGTTCATTTTTGCTAATAGAAAGTTTTGTAAAAATTATCTGTTCAGTGTGACAAGCTTGTGATGCACCTTTGCGAACCTTTTCTTAGTGGTGCACCCCACGAATATTTTGGTTCACACCAGTTGAAGAGCGCTGTGCTAATACACTATTTTCGATCTAGCCATTTGTGAATACCATTCAAAGTTGTGTTTACAGCTCTTTCACCGCCTGTGTGGCCAGCCTCAATACGGCGTTTTTCACAGGGCGGATGTAATTGGACCCAAAAAACACCCGTTTTTTTTAAAGACTATTTAAAAAAACAATAAAACCCACCAAAAAAAACATTCTTTACTTTTCCATTAAAAATATAAGTAGCACACTTATACACTGTTTTTTCACTAAAACATTTTTTGCTGAGACATTTTGGTCACTGGGACATTTCGGTTATTTGTCTCACAGTTGTATCAAAGCTTGCCATAACAGTGTTCATTAGCTTACATTTTGACCGAAATGACTGAACTTTTTTTTGGTCATTTCAAAAACATTTTCGTCTATGACCAAAAAACAGCTTGTACAGCTAACTTAATTTTTTTTTAATGAAACAAAACGAACAACAACGAAATTTGAAGGACTTGAAAAAAGAGAAGAATAATTCAAACAGTTTGAGTAAATTCTACTGGTTATCTTCTTCAGCTCTGTAAAATTGATATATTTTGATCAGTTTTTCTGCCTTCTGTGCACCCAACCGGTTTCTGATGTTAGACCGTACCAAACCATATGTTGAGAAAAAAGCACTCTGTAGATGCTGAACTAGCAGAGCATGCACATAAACTTCATGTGAAACCGCAGGATTTGTGTGGGAGTGGCTTATCTCTGTTTGCAGTGCGCATTCTTGCCAAGCCTCACCACTTTGATGGAGTGAACTGACCAACAACACTTCGCGAAAACAAAGATGGGCTACATTTCTTTAACCTCACTTTTGAATGCCATTTTTGCAACTGCTCCTTTGGCGTTGCGTTGAATGTGCGATTCACCACGAACGGGATATGCGCGAAGAATAACACCCATATATCTGGCGCGAACAAGCCATAATAGAGTGATCTCGTCGCGTGATTTCTATCTCTGTTGTTGCCTGCTGCCACAGTGTGAAGCTTTGCGCACTTGCCGCTCCGCTTGGGCTTTCCGATCGCAACAAAATGGTGCTGTGACCAGGATGAGAAGGTCGTGCCAGGTGCAGACTTCACAAAAAGATCGTGCGATCGGTGCGGGGATGTTGTTGCAACCTCTCCGCTGGCGTTGCGTTAAATGTGCGATTCACTACGAACGGGATGTGTGCGAAGAACAACACCCATGTGGCGCGAACAAGCAATAATACAGTGGAGTGATCTCGTCAGGTGATCTCTGTTGTTACTTGCTGCCACAGTGTGAAGCTTTGCGCACTTGCCGCTCGGGCTTTCCGATCGCAACACCATGATAGTTATAACAAGTTATTATTGTGTAAATCTGAAAATGGTGATATTGCATGATGCAATAAAAACTATTCAGAATGGGGTCTTGTGTTTTTCTTTAGAAAAAGAACGAAAACCTGTTTCTCAAAAAAACAAGGTTGTTTTTTTTCAAAAAACGTGGATTTCTCTCAACCCTGGCTTTTCATGAGTGAACTGCGAAGTTAAGGTGCAAGACAGATACGCCGTTGTGTCGTTTTCTTTTTGTGGGTTGGTTGATATGTGTCAATGTCAACGCTTTCTAGAAAGCAAGCTGGACACTGGGCGGTTTTTGAGACCATATTCATGCCAAGTTCATGAAAAGCTTTGTGATAGAAGCCCGAACAAGTGCTTATTTTTTTTAACTCGCTGTTTCTCTTCACGTTTTTCGCACGTAAATGCAAGAATTTTCACGAGGGAAATATGACAGCCTTCATCCTACAGAAGCCAAATTCGTACTTGTACAGATAGCCCCCTATCTGTTTCTTGAAAAAAAACATTCTATATCGGTACAAAAAGAAAAACAAAATCTTCGTCTTCAGCGCTGGCACGAACTCTGGTCTGGGTCTGTTCAGCAAACAAACGCTGTTTAAGCAAATGCTGGTCGATGACGACTAGCCATTAACCTTTGCCCTGTTTCTGCGATGTATAGCGAGGCTGCCGTAAAGGCAAGACCTTCCAGAACCAAGTAGTCCACCAAAGCATTGTGAACCGTTCCTGTAGCGATGGAGAGAAAAAACACCACGTGAAATCAATGTTTTATCAGCATTATCGCAAAACGTTCGACGTTTATAGTAAATTCAGTTCAACCGTTCGTTTGTAGCAACGAAAACGTGCCCTACGAGAGCAGTTCCATTAAAAGTAAATATTTATCAATTTTCAAACACTCGTCATCGCACAGCTACACTAGATGCTCATTAGTTAAATCGTTACATGCACGAAGATACCCATATTCCAATCAAATTAAAAATTTCGCAACGTTATGCCCTTGTTTGAGTTTGAGCTGCAGAGCAAAAATCAGGCTCATTTTCAATAACTTGTTGATGAGATATGTTATGCTTTTCACAGTTCTGCGCAAAAACCTGTAGGCATTTGGTGCAGTGTTGCAAAAAAACCAAAGGGAGCACCAAAAAATCGTAAGAATGACCATAAACACTTTGCGTCATCGATCGCATTTGTTCATGCAAGAACCATATCACTCTTGAATTTTATTGTGTACTATTTTAGGGGAAGAAGCAGTTAAAGAGCCGGTAGCAAAATTAACTTGAGCTGAATACCTGAGCAGTTTGTGCATTGTGACGTGCGAATGGCTTCTAAAACGTCATGCACAGCTTCGATCGCGCTCATACTGTTGACATCCAGAGGTAAACTTAAACTTCTCCAGTTACGACAGTTTGAGGGCCGCGTATATAGCAATTGAACTGTAAGTTATCATTAACACTTAACATTTCTCAACGAGATCTCCAGCTTCAGTTGATGGTACTATTGAAAAAATTGTGTAATCGTTTGTAGTATTAACCATTGCCAGGAATTTTTAATTTGAACCTTGAGTTTATGTCGTCCAAAGTCAGACAGCGATCGTATTTTTCCTGTTCCTCGCATTCTTCCTTGCTATTTGTCAACATTTTAACAAATTAGAAGCATTTGTTTTGATGGCTTGGTGCAGGCATTGATTTGCATGTAATAAAGCCTGGGCACTTTTGTTGCTGGCTGTACATCGCAGTATTCTTGCATATTTCATAGGCTTAGAAGCTTGTGCTCGGCGCACTATTTAAAAAATAATGTCAAGTGACTTTGGCTCCAATATCTTTAGTTGTCAGTGAATATTACTCTGAAATAATTTCTGGTATCTCCTACCCTACACACTAACACAACATTTGGCGTAAGAAAAAATCTATCCTGTAGAATGTCTTTCCACGCCTCGCAGTATGACCAAAATTGTAACCTTCAGTCTGGTTTAAATTTTTCCTCCGCCCCAGCTTGCTCGGCCGCAACTTTGCTTCTCCTACTAATCTTTGGAAGCTAGAGTTGCCACTGACTAGAGCTTGGCTAATGCAAACGTTGACAAACAGCAGTTCTGCTTGTGTTCAGCTGACTGTATTTACGTAAAATTACTAACTACAATCAAAATTGGCAAACACGGTATATTCACAAAAGTCAGTAAACCACCAGATTGACTGGTTGCCGGAGATTTAATTGTTTGCTGTGGTAAAGTCACAAACTGTCCGGCATGAGTTGTTGAGAAATTTCTGAGTCAAAAAAACTTGGGATAGACAATGGCGCGGCGTGCGCTGTTTTGATAAAGTTTCCTGTCGTAACTAACAGAACTGTCAAACGAATTATGCTACTACAGGAAACATCGGTTAATCCGGATTCGATTTGACCGACGATTTTATCCGGTTTAGGCGAAGATCCTGATTAACCGAAGATGGTTGTTTCTGGCCTGACGTCATCTAAGTACTGAGATATCGATGAAAAATATATATTAGACCAGGGGCGGACAATTATATATGGCTCGGCGGCCACTTTGACAAGGTCGCGTTTACCGGAGGACCGTACCTTCTAATGCGGTGTTTCTCAACCTTTTTTGGTTCGTGACCCCCTTCCTGCTCTTTTTTCAAAGCATACGATATTCTAATCATTATGATTACCGCAAAACGCATTTCCAGAAAAAAATGCAACAAACTATTATAATATTAGTCCCGCAAAAATGCATTTCAAAGCATTTAATTTCAAACGGCAAAATTGCATTCCACAAACATTTTCAATGCGATTGTTGACTCTGCAACCGTGTGGCCAACTTCGAAATTCGTGCTTGAGTGTTTGGCAGTGCTAATCTCATATCGTCCTCGACTTTCCTTTCATTTCGTGCCTTCGTATTGATACGAATTAGAGCTGAAAAAACAGACTCGCAGAGATATATGGCGGCAACAAAAACAATATTTGAAAAGCCAGTTCGGACAGTTGTGGGTTTGATTCACGCACGACTCACCAGAACTGAGAAAATGGCATTTCATGAAAAATATCACGTGCTAATCCGCTTTGGATTTGACTGACGATTTTATCCGGATTAGGCAAAGACGCGGATTAACCGACGATAGTTGTTTCAAGCCGGTCGTCATCAGAGTGCTGCGATGTCGGTGAAAATTACTTAAATTCAAACACATTTACGACCAAACAGCAAGACTTTCGCAAAAGTAAAATGAATTTAGTGATGTATTTACAATGGTACAACAGACTAGTAACCGCCATATCCACGCAGTAATGAACAATCTTAAGTTCATAATTTTAAATAACCTGGCAGCGAAAATTCTGAGATTTTGGACTGACGCAGAGATTTCTGCGACTGGTCCATAAACCGTGACTAAGACATGTTGCCGAGTACAATGCACTCAGAGATAATACTCCTCTACATCGTACACTCAACACTGATATTGATCAATAGACTGAAACCGTGGTGCGGCGGCGAGCGTTATGTTCAACGTAATATGCAATGCCCATGTGTGACGTAATAATCGTCTCTACGATTAGCGGAATGTTGCGCGCAGCTGCGGCCGCTGTTAATATAATCCTGAACATTCGTTGTTGATCGTGAGCACGCTTGTGTTGCGCCTGAAAGGTGCCGAATCTTTCTTAGATACTAGTGAATGCACTTTAAGAACACACAAGCGTGTAGGTGGAGCAAAATCCGGATTACGAGATGTTAAAAGAGCAGATTTTTTCGGTATTGGTGAAGATCCGGATTTAAAAATCCGGATAAACCGAAGATTTTTATAAAGAAAAACGTTAGAAATCATTCGTACTACCAAATTTATCCGGTTTCGGCGAAGATCCGGATTAACCGAGGTTAATTTTTCACTGGAAAGCGAATCACGCGCTATTTTATTCACTCCTGCAAGAACTTGTAGCCTTGACTTGTTTTGAAATAACGTGACGTTTTCAGAAGTAATCGAGCTGTTTTAGGAAAAGTTCCCTAGAATGCACTAACGTGCTTGACGCCAATCGCTCGATGTTGGATGGTCAAGTTGTTCTTGTAAATTTCCCACTGCAAATTGAAGGAGCACTGAGTATAACATCTAACACGACGCTTGCGGTTTGTACTTGAACAAGCAAAAGCCGTTTTCTTGAAATTACTAAAAAACGATTCGGTGAATAGTCGGAAGCAGTTTGGCAACTTAATTTTCGAAAGTTGCGTGTTTTCGTTATGTGGATAGTGATGCTTTTTTGTGCCCTTGTTTCTGTACTTGCGAGGTTTTTTGAAAATGTGTTTGTTACCTCGAGTACGAAGCGCTTAGCAAAACGTGGCAGCATTGATTTAAGAATTTCGACACGCTGGTGAGCTACGCACGCATAAGAAATCTGCTGCAAAATTTTACAATTGTACTTTCTGCTGCGTAAAGATTTGACGAAAATACTTGGTTTCGACCCGGCTATGTCAGACGAGGTCATATTTTTGTTTGCAGTAATATCAACTTTAATTGCCATGGTAATGTTCATCGTCTTTGGTTTTCTGGAAGTGCCAAACTCTTACGCTGAGGAGGTAAGTATTTGCATTTCCTGGTGTGCTCTTGTTTCTATCGTCTTTGTTTGGGTTACGGTGATGTCAGGCTAGCAGTATTTTATCGCAATCGTGGGCTGATTATCAAACGTTTGCAGAAGTAAAACAAACGAATGCCCCCTTCCACCGTCATTGCTTTGAATCGCACCACTGACCTTCCCAGACGGTAGAGCTCTGAGCATTCTTGTTCGTATAATGTAAAAATCCTACTCTCACTATTGGTTTGTGCAACCAACTCTTGGCTCTTCAGTATTTGTAGGAAGTCTGATGACGTATAAGGATCAAGGACCTGACCAATCTGAACCACATCGCTTTTTCAGGCGAAATGGTCGCGGATGTTCGAAATTGTCCTCCAACTTTTTAAAACATAACAATATAATGGGCACAGCAAATAGGATCAAACTGCCTGAGATGTCCAATCAAAACAAACCTTTCTACAGTTTTTGCTTAACTTCAACAGCCGCTATAAGCCTCATGCATATGTGCAGCCGGATGTAGTGATAAGCTGACAATTTTTGAAAAGCTATTTTATTGTTCGGCTTTGGTAGCTACGAAAGCTTGCGAGGAATTTCTGAAAAGGAAAGCTCTAAATCATTAAATGAGTAGCATTTGCGACGTGCTGCATTATTTTCCGATCACTTCAAGCCTCTTTTTGAGAAGGGGCTGCTGTAGGGGGAATGAAGCGTTGCTGCGAAATCCCTTGGCGAGCTGATAGTACCCAGACGTGCAAGTGTTCCAATGACTGAATGATCGGCGATGAAAGTTAACAGAAAATCATACTGTAATAATATCCCACGAAAAGATTCCTTCGCTTCCATTTTCAGTAAACACAGATCTGTACTTCATGTATTGAAGAACCTTTGGGTAAAACTACCTGAGCGCAGAGTAGCTCATCTTAAATCAGTTTTGTAAGAAGACCTGTCTTGGTTCTGATAGATGCACCTTCAGCTTGAATATTCTGCGAGATGTACAATTCCAAAGTTTAGTGAATCGTAACAGCATTGCATTGTGGGAAGGACATCAGTATGCTGTGCCGTAGTTTCGAGAAAGGCCTTCCTGCGCTAGTATGCTGTTCGCTTTGCTTCGCCTACTTGCGTGCTACAACGGTGACATTTCCGCGACAGGGTTACCAGTCTGAAAACTTCTGGTTCGGATATTCTTTCTACATCTTCATCGCGTCTTTCGCGCCTTTGCTGCTCGGCATCTTGCTCCTGTTCCTTTCGGGCAAGGACATCAAGAAGAACTTGAAGAAGAGTCTTCCGGGCGCCAAAAAGCGCGAGAAGGAAGAGATGGAGTTCCACAATAACGCCATCGAATTTTGAGCTGCTTTTTTTCGAGGTTTTAGATGAAAAGCTTGACACACTCTTCTTCGGCCTCGTAACTTAGCAAGAAACGTGGTTCCGATCCAACACCTATTTCAGTATCCGTGCATGCCTGTACCATTACAGCTTAATTGCAAGTAAAGCATCCGACTGTCTTCTGGCCGTTTCCTTGCGGAGTAAGCTGGATTCAGTGTTATGGCTTGGAGTTTGACTGGTTGATGTTGTAATGTCTGGAAGTGAATCAACTCCTCCTGTAGTGGCTGCCTAATTCAACTTACTGTAATTGAACCTACCTTGCTACTACTATCGTTTTTACCTTAATTATTTTCATATTGTCACTTGTCCTCGTTTAATGCATTCTCGACTCTTTGCTCGTTGGTTTAGTTTCATTTTGTTTGAAAGTAGCGAAATCAATTCTTGCGCGCTCACGCGTAACGGTGACGCAGCCCTATTCGTCACTTACCAACACTTGAACGTCTGGGGAAGTAGACCGCTGTCGTTGTCATACCTTTCCTCCAGCATGATCAGTTTGCCATGGCGTTCGTTTTCATTTTGAACGTTTTCAAGTGTTTGCATCTTCCAAATCCCGAACGGGAAGGACCTCCGCGGAGCTTGTTAGCGCCAAGTCTCCAGGTGATCAGGGGGGCGCGATTTTAGTTTCGTCGTGAGGGCGGCAGACGGTCGCTTGCCAAAAATAGAAGCTCGAGACTGCTCAACCAACCGTGACAACAGGCTCTTGTTTACCCAATCGCGCATCGCAGTTTCAATTGAACGCAAACATGGTGCGTTGTGTTCTGACGTTACGGCTTGTCCAATAAATTAAGAGGCGGGGGATTTTCGGTAAACACTTGTCCCTGGTCTTAGCATTTCAGGATAAGTTTGATATTTCATGCTTTTCCTACGTTGCGGGTGTGTTTCTCGCTGGTTTTTACGCTGCGGAAGTGTTTCTCGCTGATTTTTTTATGTTTTCGATAACCATTTCATAGGTGCTACAAAGAAAAAAACGCCTTTACCAAAGTTCCAACGTTTTCATTTGTGTTTAACTTCTGCTGTTTTGTCAATGTACGTTTAAACCGACAACCGTGTGCAGCGTCACCCACGCCGTTACAGTTGTAGTTTTAACCGCCACGTGCTTTTTTCAATGCTGGAGGCTGCTGCAACAATTCGCGAAAACTCGTTATGACCAGTTTTACGTCGTCCCAGCGATAACTGTGCTTTGTTTGTCGATCGCGAACGACGCGCCCTAGGCTTTGTGTGCATCCGAATACTTTGCAATGACTGGTACATCGTCGACGCTGTGTTGCAATTCGATTCACTGTCCGCCGATATGTGTGCTTATCATCTTCAATCATGCTGCCGTGGCTCTTTCTTTCTTAATTCGCGAAACTGTGCGATTGTTTTAGGAAATTCGGTGTCAATGCCGCGTTCAATCGTTGAAGTTAATCACTGTAATCATGTATAGATTTGCACGTCACTGTTCAGGACCGTCATCACGAAACGGCGTCACGGATGCCATTGTGTCGTTTGTTTGTTTGCGTCACTGGAAGGTACCGCCCTGCGATGCATTGTGAACAGTTACGCCATCTGCCGATCAATCCCGGGCATCAGGTGGTGTGCGGTTTCGGTTCGCCCTGAATTTTTGCCGGGAAACTCGACCGCTGCGGCGTTGAATGACGTTACTGCTCCCGCCCCACAGGGCTGTACGAAAAATTACTCTGCCCCGGCTTCTGTGCCGTTAAAAGAACCGCTTTCGTAACTTTAGTACGGCAGAGTAAAACACTGATATTTGAGGCTTTGTTTTGCACGGAAATAATGGGTGTCTGACGTCACCAGCTAGCGAATTTTTCGCGTTGCAATCGTAAAGTAAAACTATTAAACGAATCTGGGACCCTGTCCTGCTTTCTTTTCGCCGAGACATTTCAGTCATTTGGCCCATAAAGTATTAAAACTCGCCGTAACATTTTTCACTAGTCTATATTTTCGGACATTATGACCGAATTGTCTTAATTTTTTCGCAATCGGTGTGTGGTCGAAGAAAAACCTAGCCCCTGTCCACCTCAAGTGATAAGAATGTAGATGGGTTATTATCGTTGGAATTCGTTCTCAGCCACCTTTTGTCGCCAGTAGGCTTCCTACAGCAAGCAATGGTAGCGGTGCTAAACAGCGCAAGCAAACTAGGTGTTTCGGTATCCCTTTTAGATGGTAATATCTGTAGTCTGTAGCATTGTCGTTTTTCTATCAAGTGTTAAATATTTAATTATCTGTACAGTGTCGTTCGTAGCTGCATCACCATGGCGACGATTTTGCATCGGTTTTGTCACTTCGCGCCGAATGAAGATATTTTGCCTGCGTTGTCCATCGTCAGTGCCTCTGCCGTGACTAATGCACTACCGGAGCGCTCGTGAATTACATTTTGATTACTTCATGCCGAGTGCGTTGCCTTCAAGCAGTGTTGCCTGTGGAAGAAAAACCGAGCGCCTTTCTGGACGAGGATTAGAATGGAAGTCTGCGATAACTTTCGCAGTGCTGTGCTTCTGACAGATGAAGTTATTCGCATTGCTTAGTGAAGGTGGTAAGTTTGTTTCACCTTGGTCCCAAAAGAGCCAAACCGAATCACTGCTGCGGTGACATCACTACGGTATTTATATTTGATTTGCTGTCGCTCATTTGCATGTTTGAAAACTTGCAAAAGGCATTTCCCTAGCTTGAAATATAGCAAATGCTAAAGTCTGTCTACTTCATATGTTGTGTTGATGCTGTAAAGACATGGATTTGTGTCTGTGCCTTTCAAGGACGCTGTTGAGACGAAACTTCAGCCTTCGGGCGTTCTGACTTGCAAACAGCCTTGATATGCCCTTTCTTCCCACATGTATAGCAAGTGGCCCTTTTGAAAGGACAGTCTGACTTCGTGTGCTGAGAGAAACACTGAGAACAAGACTTCCAAGAACCACTATGTTTTTCCCCCTGGATTTTACGGGTCGCTTTAGGCTGATACTTGGCTGGCATTTTGTGTACCGCGTTAAGACCGGCGGCACTCCCACCTTTCAGAAGCTGATCAGTTCGAAGTGTCTTTACGTACGTTTCCGCTTTCTTTAGAACGTCTTGCATCAGGATCAATTAAAAACTAACGACGGACATCAGCATGAGGGGTTTCTGTGATAATAACGTCTCGAACAGTTTTTTTCACATTCCTCCCTTACAAAGTCAAACGCTGCCAATTCCTCCCCAACAAAGATCAAATGGTAATTGCAAAAATTTTACACTTACCTTCTGTGAAGAAACAATAAATGATTACTAACCAAACAGACTCTTAAAACATCAATCATTGCAGTTAAAGCAGCTCTGTACCTGCAAGTTACTGCGATTACTTATGGAGCGCCGTTCGTAAAAATATTATATCTGACAGATTTAGCACAAAAACTGCTATCTCTGCGCATATTTAGCCATCTCTGTGCGTATTTAGCTATCTCTGCGCGCATTTAGTTATCTCTGCCCGCATTTAGCTATCTCTGCTCACATTTAGCTGTCTCTGCGCAGAGATAGCTATCTCTGCACGCATTTAGCTATCCATGCACATATATAGCTAAATCTGCATGCATATATAGCGCTGAAGCGTGTCAGAGGAAAACATGGTATCCTGTCTGAAGAAAACTTGGTGTTCTGTTTCAGTAATCCAGACAAAAGCTAGGCTACTGCAAGGCATGAATTCCCTTGCATCATGTAAAGCTAGGTGGTTTCAGGTAGAAATTATACTGGCTGATAATAACATTGGTTTTTGCAGATGATGGGCTACAGCAAACTTGTGGTGGTGGTCTCAGCTTTAGTGCCATTTTTTGCTTAAAGTTTCAAAGAGGATCTCGTCAAGTCTGACCATTCCAACTGTCCTCACCAGGCACAGCTCACTGCCTCTCAGCACCTTCAGGTGCACTAAAAAAATGCTATCACAGAAAGAGTTCGTTGAAAACAAAGTGCTCGCTTGGAGATGAGCACCGTTTTGTAAAGAGAATAACGCTGTCATAGAAAAAGCACATCGAAAGGAACTGCTCTGTTAGGCGTTCTTACCCGAAAATAACGTTGGCAACACACATCACTTTAGTAGCACTTTTTACCACAATTTAGTACCACAATTGGACAAAAGCTAACGAACTACAAAGACCTTGCTTTAAACAAGACACGAAAGCAAACCAATGGTGGGTCAAGGCCATGCGAGCACTGTGCACTTTGTGGTTGCTATGGAAAAAATAACAAATCCATGGTACCAAATGTTTCACAATTGCTGACTAAAACCAAAACTTTTAAGCTAAACCAAAGCTTGACTAGCGCAGATTTTGGCATTTACGTCGCGACTTGTGTGATATGTCATGAACAGTATGTTGGTCAAACTAGCAACAAATTTTCCAAAAGATTGTCAGCGCATCGCAGTAATTGGAACAAACAAGATTGTAAAACTGACCGTGAAAAGGACCAGATGGCCTTGTCGCGGCACTATTCAGAAAACCACGGCACTATAAAAAAGCACCTCTGCACGAAGCATACACCGTTACTTTTGTCGAACAGCCAAGTTGTCACTCTCTGGATATCTGTGAAAATAAATGGTATCACCTAATTGACGCGCAAATCAACATTCAGAACATGATACTCCCCCATGTGAAATAATTATTACGATGCTTTGTGTTGTTTGACTCAATCCGATGATATCTTCCGCTTTGTGCGCTAGCTTTTCTCTCAACACAGCTTGCTTACTCCCACCGCAGCGTTTAAATCGAACTCGTGGCAGGTTTAAATGCGTACCCCAGAGACTTACTACCCGCACATGGCTTACTATTTTTCTCTACCGTTGTTAGTCATTTCACCAAGAGTTAGTTTTTTGTTGGAGAAATTTTTCAGCCATTAGCATCAACTAGTTAGATGTTTCAGTCATTTATTTATTTGAGTAAACGTCTTTTTAATTTTTGAAAAAACACTTATTTCATGAGTCAGTTTTTTTGTTGCCACTTGTATTCTTGACGTCAGGCAGTTTGTTAAGATGTTATGATTTATGAGCTTGTATTACGAAATTTCGATTGTAGTCTTGAGTTTGTTTTTTCTCTGCTGTTACTTCAGCCTTTCAACTTTTC
>Ga0210059_1002317_pt1 | contig 29699 bp, 10 predicted proteins | sample Ectturendosymbi2_FD_188042 | JGI IMG/M metagenome (GOLD analysis project Ga0210059, IMG submission 188042) | Ecteinascidia turbinata endosymbiont from Florida, USA - Sample 2 (SPAdes) (version 2) | ecosystem: Host-associated > Tunicates > Ascidians > Unclassified | place: Key West, Florida...
TCAGTCAGTTAGTTAAGTTGTTATGATTTATGAACTTGTATTACGAAATTTCGATTGTAGTTTTGAGTTTGTTTTTTCTCTGCTGTTACTTCAGCCTTTCAACTTTTCACCTGTAAGCTTTGCTTGATAGGATATGAGAACTTAACCACAGCACTAGTCTGCAAGCTAAAATCCACAAAATAGTAAAACAGATAGCATAGAAAAATCACTGCAAATTTTTTAACACTGTTCAACCAGATTGCTAAAGACTACAAACATTGGATTGACTGTTTAAAACAGTGATTCATGACTTGGGGTAAATTTCATCTTGCTAGGGAATGAATTTATTGAATCATAAATTATAGCAAATGTACATTTTTCTGAATTTTTACAAAATCTAATATCCTGGATTTTTAGGCAAGTTAGCTATGAGACATAACACAAAAGTACATCTGACAATGTTTTGTTTGTATATTGATGAGAGGAGTAATGTCAGGCATCATAGATCATTGTTATGAAGTAGGTTTGCAGATAGATCACACAAGTTGGAGATGTTGCACCTTAGATTTATTATGACTGAGAGTTATGCTCCGTGATAGGTATTTCTTTTTAGTTCATCTTTACTCAAGTTTGATTTGAGCACCTTATGTACACAACACTGTTTCTGTTCATGACTTTATTTCGTCACTGTAAAACCAAACTGGGCTATGTCCAAATATGGAGTTTTGAGAAAATGGTACAAATTTTGGGAGCTAAAAGTTTTGCTGCCTTTTCACCTCATATAGTTGCTTCTTCAAACTCTGACCAAGGTCATATTGGTACATTTCAAATCAAGCAAATGTGATAACTCTTGGAACCTCCCCCTTGTTTTTTTTACCCCTTTGTGGACATAGACCTGTATAGAATTTTTACATTGACCCACTTTATAAATGGGCATAAACCTCTATGTAAATTTAAGGTTGTAAGCAAAAATGTGGCTTTATGGGCATAATGAATTGACATTATTGATCGCATGGACTAAAAATACATATATCCAATGTAAAGCAAGTTTTGCAAAGGGCATTCCCAATAAATGAAAGTACTTGCAACCTGTTTTTTGCTGAGACATTTTTGTCACTGAAACATTATAGTCATTTGTCTCACAGTTGTATTGAAACTCACGACAGCAGTGTTCATCAGCCTATATTTTCAGACATTCTGACCAAAATCACTTAATTTTTTTGGTCATTTCAAACACATTTAAGTCTATAACTGTAAAAAAACAGCTTACAACAAAATTTTTTTGTATGAAACTAACATTATGTATGTTCAAAATGTACCTTGATGTCAACTTTTCTCTTGGGGTTTCTTTTTACTGTTTTTTGCTTTTTAGTTCAAGTGACCTAAAAATGTTCCAAATATGTGTTCCAGTGACCAAAATTGATTTATGCTTTTTTCTTCATTTGTAAATTTTGTATTGCGTTTCATTCTGCAACTGTCACATATTTATTTCATATTTCCAAATGTTGTCGATAAAAGAACCATGTGTAAATCTGATGCTTCATTTGTTTCTTGAGTTTTTTCCACCTTGAAGGCTGTCACTTTTGTTTTTGATGCAGGAATAATGCAGGGTTTCTGGCTTGTATGACAAGCTTGCTGAATTTTGAGGCCTGAAATACTTTAACTTCCTTGTATTTCCAAAGAATACTTGCAGAAATGAACACCTGCTATCAAACTTTTCTCATATTCCAGAGCAACCTTTCATTACCCCAACTGCAATAAATGTTTTTTGTTAAAGCTAACAAGCTGTTTATGAACAGGTTGCTGTATAAGTAGTTTTCTGAAAATGTTGCATTAAAGATTGATGTGCTATCTAAGCCCAGACATTTTTCCTCACACTCTGTAAAAGAGCAATTTACATTTACACAAGAATATGCTGCTTGCTCTTTTGTTTGGATCATAATCTAAATTGCTACCATCATCTAAATCAGTAATATCTGACTTGAAGGAATATCAATCTCTTTATGCACTCTCTCACAAACAAATTTTCTACCTGAACTCTTCTAAATGGAAATAACCAGTTTCATAAATGCTTTAAGTCAGTGTCCCAGCAAAAACGCATTTATCTCTAGACTTTCCTGTGAGATTTTCATACACACTTGCATCTCTATAATTTATCCAAATGTTTGCTAAGATGATCTGTATGTTTTGCACAAGCATCTTTTAGTCATACAAGATGAGATCAGGCAAACATCGTCATTTGAAAACACTGCATGCAGCAGTGTTACCTTTATATTAATGGTTTATCAAATGTTGTTTATATCTCATGGAACGTTCCCAACATTTTAATGGTTTATCAAGTTTATCATTCTAATGGTTTATCAAAGCATTTTAATGGCTTATCAGATGGTTTATCAAATGTTGTTTGCATCTCATGGAATGTTCCCAACAGGCCCCCAACACGGGACTTATACCTCATAAGGACACAATTTTCTTTTGAGAGAGGCAATGAGGCTGATTAGTGAGGTCTCGGTCCAAATTAAAAAATTTAATTTTAAATTTCCAACTTTTTCATGGATGCTATAATCTTTGGAAGATTGTTTAAATCAAGTAATGGCATTTCAAGCTATTTCACTGAAATAGAGTTCACTTTCAAAACATTACATTTATATAGCACTTGGTGTGCAACCAGAATTCCAGTGGTGATTAGGTAAGGTATGAAAAAAGATTGTTAAACACTGATCCAGTGGGACACAGTGGTTTCTTAACTAATTTGATGTGATAGTTCAAGAAAACTTTAAACTGTTATTTTGCAAATTTGATTTGTTGTTGGTTGAAATGATTATTCGAATGGACCTTTGAAGGCAAAATGGCAAAGATCTAAGTTTTTATTTTCATTTTGGTGGACATAGACCTTTGGCGAATGTTTTTTTTAAGGCTGTAATGTCCATTTGGTGGACATAGACCAGTTTTGTTTTCAAAATGAATTTAAAAATTGGACTTAAACCTTATGCTATTTTCTTAACCAAGCAAGATAAGGGCAATGAAACCAAGCCAGAAAGAAAGAGTTATGTTCAAAACATTAAAAAGTGCAAAAAAGTGAAAATCACTAAAAGTGGACATAGGCCAATTGGTTTTACAGTGGTGATTTGGAGTTTGTACGAAAATGATTGTAGCTGTTTCAGAATTAAAAAACCTCAATTGTACAATATATTTCACTGTTTTCACAATTGTCAGACTCTAGCACTATTTTCTCTTTCTTTCCATAGCATACTATAGACTGGACAGTGGATAGCCTTTGTTGGTCTTTTTAGTGAATAAGTTATTCATTAGTTAATAAATGCAGGTTTCAACATTCTCAGCTATTAGGTTGAAGAAGATAGCTTATCTACAGTAGAATCACACATGGACGTCAGGTCGACTTCTTCACAAAAAATGTTCAAAAACCTCAGTATAAAAAATGTGATAAGATGCTTCCAATCCCTCCACCCCACACACATACATGACAAAAACAGGTCTTTGCAAATCATTTGTGCTCAATTTCATGCTGTAGGAACCCTGCCTATGTCAGGATTCGTTTCTGAAGATATGTTAGAATTGGAAGTATCTTATCATGTTGTTTTTGCAATAGCAGAAGAAAAAAAAACGCATACAATTGGGGAGTGACTTATCTAACTGTACATCATGGACATAATTGAAAAGAGAACAAAAGGAAGTTAACAATATTTATTTATGAAACCATACAGTATGTTACTGTACAAGTGTTATGCCTTGTGATATTTTAGATCACGTAGCAGATGAATTTGAAGTAATTAAGCAAGAGTCACCTTTCAGTTAGATGAGTCAATTGACGTGTAGAACTGCATGTTTTGTTTTGGTTTACTGTCAATAAATATTATGCAGTTGAGTTGAAAGATTGAGTTCTTCATGTGTGAAAGTCTAGAGATGACTAGTGAAGTGACTGATAATTAGGAAAAAGTCAATAATTTCTTTCAAAAAAATATATTCGTAGAATCATGTTGGCTTGCTATGCACAGATGGCACCTTTGCTATGCTCAGTGAAGTCAGGTTTTACAATTCTAGTGAATAAACAGGCATTGCACATCATTACTACCCCATGTGTTCTTCATCGACATGCACTGGTGAGTAAAGCCCTTCCCCTGAATATTTAAAAATAGTTTTTAAACATGTAACTGAACGTGTAAATTTTATCAGGGCAAGGACTCATCTTTAGTGCTTTGTAAAATTGTAGTGATTGATCTTCAATGTCAGTATGCTTTATTCCAAATTTATATTTTGCCACTGTGACTTTCCCAAATTTTAGTGTGGATTGGGCGAAGAGTTTCCAACACTGTCAAAGCGTGCATTTAAAGTTATTATAGCTTTTCAAAATACTTTTTTGTGCGAGGCAGGGTTCTCCTCAGTGATGACCATGAAATAAAACATCAATCTCGATTGATCCCAAAGATGACACGAGAGTATTTTTTTCAATCACTGTCTCCAGAAACTCAGACATTGTACGTAGAAAAGAAGCACAAAAGCCCCACTGAGTGACTGACTGGTTGAAGTTGTTTGTCATTTTTCAATAAAAAAAAACAACTTTAAACATGTCTATGCACTCCTTCCAAACTTTTTGCCTCTTGATTCACTGATATGCCGGTCCATGCTTGTTTGTAAGAGCATTTTATTAAAGTTTCATCTCAGAGACTGATAATAATCATGAGAGATAATTATGGTGTAATTTCAGGAAGGCATGCAAAGATTGCGTGTGGCCTACAATTTGAGTGCAGGGCTCTATACAACCTGCTGTGGCAAGTGCTAGTAGTCATCAGGTTCAATGCAACATTCCTAACTTTGAGACCTTATTGAGAAAAAATGTATGTCACCTATTTCCAGTCACGTTGCTACAGGGGAGCTTTGGTGGGCTCAGCCCTCCCAAACAAAGCTCCAACACACCAAATTGAAATATGAAACACTATACATCAGTGGAGTTGTATCAAAATTTCTAATGTCAAGCCCCCTTGCACAAACTCAAAGCTCCCCTACTAAAGACTTTCTGGCAATGGTTCTGCCTGTTTCTTGAAAGATGCAGACAGTGTAACAACGTATAGTTGCACTGTCAATGCAGTTAGATTATTTGAACACTACAACCGCATTTTACTTTGAGACTGAGTGCATTAACGTTAGGGTGTGTGCATGCCACAACACATTCGTACTTCAACTGGCCTTGACCATTATCCTAATCTGGATTTGGTGTTGTAACTTAATTGTTTCGGGTTAGCGAACAACAGCGTTAAGAAAGTATCCATAACCCTATTGTTCTACCTCTAACACTGTTATGAAACATTCTGTTGTGTCTGTATCTATCGTTCTGCGTTACGCACAATGTGTGTGCTTGTATTCTAAAACTTCATGTCTGTTTCGAAACATTATAAATTAAAAAGTAAGTTTCGCACAAGCAATACCTTATTGGTTCCAGTAAGCACAAAATTCATGTGTCTTAGTGTAAGTATCAATTGTTTTAGTTTAAGTATTCCAGGAGAACCTGTCCCGGACCCTTTCCAGAAAAGTCATGCCTTGACTGTGACAAACTAAACAGTGTTGGGGGTAAAATCAATTTTTTGATTTTGTTAAAGAGTAAATGAGACAAAAAAGGTAAAGAGCCACTGGTTTAAAAAAAGACTACACATGTCAGTAACCAAAAAACAATTAATTCAAATGCAATTTCTACCAAAATTCTAGTTAACACTTTGAGAGCCGGGGTACGATATATTCGTACTTCAATTTCGGCCTGAAACCAACTGTTGTCAGTTGCCTTACCAACACCTTAGCTCCTCTGCCGATTGTGCAAGAGAGCTGTTAATGGGCTCAAACAGATCGGACAGTCTTCAAGATTGCACTCGAAAAAAATTTTTTTGGTGGAGATTGCAGATTTTTTGTGAGTGACGTCATAAGTGAAGTAGTTTTAGGGACATTTTGGCTCATGTTGCCTGGCCTAGAGCCCAACCGCTAGGCCAAAGTATTTCGCTGAAGTTTTCATTGGAAACTAGGCTCGAGTCCGAGTCTTTTGAGCCTTTGATCGACTTTCTAGCATTTCTGGTTCAAAAGTTATGATCTTGAATAAACAAATTATTAATTATCTAATTGACTAATCAGTCAAATATTTTTACTAACTTACATCATAACTTTTGAACCTAAAACCCCAGCAGGTCATCCAAAGTAAGAAAAGACTCGGATTGTAACCTAGAATCCAATAAAAACTCCAGCGAAATACTACCATCTAACAGTTTGAGCCAAGGGCCAGGTGAAGTTGGCCGAGGTGGCCAAAAAGTCGTCCACTTATGACGTCACTCACAAAAAACCCGCAACCCCAAGCAAAAAATGTTTTTTTGAGTACAAACTACAAGACTTGCCACGTCTTTTGACACTTTGACCAGGTCTGTAACTCGTACAGGAGCAGAGATATTCCTGCGCAAAGCCACATGCGAATCAGCTGTTTTTTGCTAACCGCTTGAATTAACCCGGACGTCAAAGTGTTAAACAATCATTCATGTTTCACCATTCCAGTCATTCAACACCAGATGCAAATACTGCTGGAGGTTGCAGGCATGAGAAACAGAAGTACTGCTGACGTCAAAAACACATTTTGTTAATACCTAAGTTTATTTTGATATAGATCAAGATGCTGAAGCTTCTGCAGCTTGCCAAATTCTTCAGGTAACTGATTGAGTAGATTTTTGCTCAAGTCCAACTTCACAAGGTAGTGCAAAACATTGGAAAAACCTTCAGAGAGAACTACAATCCGATTGCAGGAAAGATCTAGCGAAGTGACTTTGGGCACCGCTGCCTAAAAACAGCAACACCACAATTAGTATTTCAGAGTTCTTTATGGCTTCCTGAAGCCTAATTGAATGAAAGAAAACAGTTGAGACCTTTGGTACACTTGAATGATAATAACATCTTCCTAATATTTGCAAATACTGCCAAAAACCTAGTGAATATCCTGGAGTTGATAAACCCCAATTTCTGCAGATACATGTTCAAATCACTGAAACGCTATACATCTGTTTATTTCTTGCACAGTAAGTTACACAGCTTTTGTGCATGTTATAGTCAACCAAATTAAAATTTTTAGCATTAATCTTGCTGAAAAAACTCCCGATTTGCTATCAAATCCCAGCCTTCAACCAGCATAAGTTCAAATTTTCAACTGCCACAGCAGTGCCCACTTGTTAAGCCTACCTTGAGACCAGACGATTTTGGACTGGGTGGGCTTATCAACCGGAGGACAAATTTCTGCCACTCATATGCATGAATGAGTATAGCCGACAATACTATCGCTAAAAGTTGCTAAATCTGTTAGCACTGCACAGAACAGTTACAAGTAACGAGAAATTTTCTTTGTTTACTATGGTAAAACAATATTTATTTCTGTGCAAAAACATCGAGAGTAAGTTGCCTCATTAGTTGTTGTTGGCATAGAAACTGTCAAGTGATATTCCATAGGCAGCAACGAGAGAAGTTGAATTGCTTGGTGGAAATATGTTGCTTGCATTTCGGCAGTGCCATGTAATTTTCTAATATCTCAAGTTTAAAGACAAGGCTACGTCTGAAGATCTCTTCGCCATTTTGAAAATAAATTATACAGAGCACCAGTTGCCTTGTCTATCAATTATGGCAAAAACAAATGATTTGTGACGAAACAGTTGAATTAAGAACTAGGTCAGCACCGTAACAAAGTGTGAAACTGTTGAAAGCAAGACAAAGCATGAATTGCGATGCTTTTTCACACAATTTTAAGCAAATGTGTTAAAAAATTGAGCTTATTACAGAAATAAATGAAATAATTCCAGACCATACAATTTGGGCTTAAGCATGGGCTTATTAACACGTATAGAGCCGGCCTACGGTATATTCGTACTTTGATTTCGGCCTAAAAAACAGCAATTTTCGGTTGCCTTACCAACGCCCTAGCTCCTCCGCCCATTGCGCTAGAGAGCTGTTCATCGGCTCAAACGGATTGGTCAGTCTAGTAGATTGCACTCGAAAAAAAATTTTTTGCTTGGGGGGTGTGGTTTTTTTGTGAGTGACGTCATAAGTGGAGGACTTTTTGGCCACCTTGGCCCACTTTGCCTGGCCCTGGGTGCCAACCGTTAGGCGGTAGTATTTCGCTGAAGTTTTTACTGGAAACTAGGCTACAATCCGAGTCTTTTCATACTTTGGATGACCTGCTGGGATTTCGGGTTCAAAAGTTATGATGTAAGTTAGTAAAAATATTTGACTAATTAGCTAATTAATTAATTTGTTTATTTTAAATAACAAGTTTTGAACCAGAAACGCTAGAAAGTCGATCAAAGGCTCAAAAGACTCAGACTTGAGCCTAGTTTCCAATGAAAACTTCAGCGAAACACCTTGGCCTAGTGGTTGAGCCCTAGGCCAGGTAACATGAGCCAAAATGACCTTGAAACTGCTTCACTTATGATGTCACTCACAAAAAATCCGCACCACCCAACCAAAAAATTATTTTTCGAGTGCAATCTACTGGACTGGCCGATCTGTTTCAGCCATTGAACAGCTCTCTAGCGCAATCGGCAGAGAAGCTAGGGCGTTGGTAAGGCAACCAAAAACTGCTGTTTTTTTAGGCCGAAATCGAAGTACGAATATACTGTAGGCCGGCTCTCAACGTGTTAACCATGGGCTTAATAATTGGGAACTACTGTACCATCAAGATTGAAACTATAGTTGTTTATTACCTTATTCTGGTTTTTATACTCATACATTTTCCAAGTATTTTCATATATATTTTTTCCTGAACAAAATGGAATGTAGTGAGTTGTCACATCATACATGTTAACCTACAATTATTATAGACTAATGCTGTCTCTAATGCATTTGCTCATGGTTCTTAACATCTTCGCTGCATCTTCGGGTGGACTTGCCATTCATTAACCACCACTCTGCAACTCCATAACTCGTCAGCCAATTGTGCTAAAGAGCTGTTCAAACCCTCAAAAGATGCAGCAAGTCTTGTAGTTTGCATTACAGAAACATTGTAAAGTTTTGGATTTGGGGTTTTTAGCCGGTGATGCCATAAGTGGGGTAGGTTTTAGGCTATTTTAGCTCAGGTTACCTGGCCCTGGGCACCAACTGCTAGCTCTAGGGGATTTTTGACTCCTTTCTTGAAAACTAGGCTATAATCTGAGTCTTTTGAGCCTTTGATTGGTTTCTAGCGTTTCTGGCTGAAAAGTCATGGCCTACAAACAACTAAACAATTTATCAATCCCATAATTAATTAATTACTGATTTTTTGTTGTTTTTAGGCCACACTTTTGAACCAAAAATGCTAGAAACCAATCAAAGGCTAACCTAGTTTCCAATAAAAACTGAGTCAAAACATTCCCTCCAGCAGTTGGCTACCAGGGCCAGGTAACCTGAACCAAAATGGCCTGAAACCTACCCCATTTATGATGACCCACAAAAAACCCAAATCCTAAACTTTTCAATATTTTTTATGCAAACTACTGGACTTGCTGCATCTTTTGAGGGTTTGAATAGCTCTCTAGCACAATCGGCTAGCAAATTATGGAGTTGCAAAGTGGCACGACAATAGTGTCTCATGCGTGATTTCAAAATACAAATATTTCGTACATCAGCAGCGACGGTGTTTAGCACTGGAGATTTGATAAGTTTGACTTGGCAAAATGCTTTTCTACCTAAAATCTAGATATGCAACAAGACAAAGCTCAATCACGCTACCTTCACCATATGCCATATCAGAAGTAACATGTCGTATAGCTGTAACTAATTAGTAGGTTGCATAAAACTCACATTTGATATAATACCACAACGTTTTTTTACACAGCAGCTCTTTTAACAAATGAAACTTCATTGGAGAATTAATCACGGAAGCATTTCATAAGCTTCTTTTCAACAATGCAAAAAATCTATATACAAAAGTCAATATTTGTTTTGAACTTTTTCAAAATCATAGCTACTTGTTTAAAAATCAGATCAAAACAAACACCGCAGCAAAAAAACATTGACAGTGTTTTAATTGGATATTGGAATGTAATAACTGGCCAAAATTAAGCATCAGTATCAGCGAAAAAGCTGCTTTCAGTCCATCTCCAATGTGGACCACATCACACAAAACAGTACTAATGTAATGGCTATGCATTGACTTACTGACTACAGTATATACAAATCTATACAAAAACTTACTATTTCTTTTACTGGTACTTTGACAATTCCCATCAAACTGAGGTCCATCTCTGTTCCTTCTGTTCTTTTCTTTAAATCTTTAACAGCCAGTTTTTTTTCAGAAGCAGTCATGACGTATTATTTATGGTTATGTACCTTGATGTCTTTTTAGTTATGTACAAGATGCAACTAGTAAATCTGAACAAAGGAATTGTGAGCCTTTATGGCAGGGGTGGGGAACCTGCAGCTCACAAATGTGGCCTGCGTGACCATCTGATATGGCTTGCATCAGAATTTTCACTGCACAGGTTAAGAGTACAACATCGCGCCAAAACTGAACTCCATAATTAGCGTATACTTAGTAAATAGTAAGTCAAGAGAAGTCCCTCATACTCATACTGTAGTTAAAGGTAGAATTTTAGGATAAAATTATTGGTTTTGTGGTCCGCCAGAGATAATGCACATTGTATGCAGCCCGTGACAGTAAATAGGTTCCACACCCCTGCTTTACAGAGTGCCTTCAATCAGACTCAATGAAGAATTAGGATGACATGGAGATCCAACCTATCAAATACTTCATTGTATTCTATAACATTTTCACTCCCACATGCAACACAGTACACTTAAAAGCATACATGGCAGCAACAAGGAAGACACAGATACATGAAAGAACAAAAGCATTGATATGTAGTGGTAATAGAATAGCATATGCGTAGACAGCGCTAACACATTACCAATGAAGAAACACAAGCATAGATATTATCAATGAAGAAACAAGCAAGATCACTCCATCAGGATCACCTTGTTATTGCTTGTTCGCGCCGCGTAAATGTGGGTGTTGTTCTTTGCGCACATCTCGCTCATTCAACGCAACGCCAATGGGGAGGTTGCAACAACATGCCAGGTCAATCCATATATAATCATCAGATTTTCAACCATTTAAACATTTTGTAACCATCAGTCATGGATTTTGCTAATTCTCACATATGTGATAGACCAGTGGTTCCCAAACTTGTTCGAACCATTACCTAAATCAAGGTAGCAATTCTGTCTTATTACCCTCAATAAATTTTTTTCGTATTTCAGGTCGCTAATTTCTTCTGCAGTGATCACTCATAATACCAAGCAACACTGTGATTTTGGTTCCGCGTTACCCATCGAAGAATCGCACATTACCTTTGGTGGATAATTTACCCCCAGTTTAGGAACCATGTTATAGACACTGAAAAATTATGATAACAATGAAAATTTTTGAAATATCTTTACCAGCGGCTGAGATACAGCATTTTGAATTTTTGGCCACTAGGTGCATTTTTAGATGCAAACACAACAATGGTTTTCATTTCTCACATTCAATTTTAGGCAATAACTCTTTACCTTGATGGATTTTTACAATGAAAACAAGTATTTTACCATTTTTTGACCCAAGGAATTCATTTTTTAAGTAAAAATATTTATAAGATGAGGATTTCGTCACAAAATTTTGGGTTGAAAATTTTCTTTATTTTGTGCCTTGTCTTTAAGACATTTTGGTGCATTGGCAAAAGTTGCCAAAAAAAGTTTTTTTTTAAAAATTCAATAAAGCAAATATGGTGCTATAATTTCACCAATTTTGATTGATGTAAGTTTTGTCTAAAAGAAGATATCCAACTTTAAAAATCACAAGAAATTAAGGTAAAATGACACTTTTAATAGAATTCTAAATAGGAGTATCATTTGGTAGTTGTGTATGTTGCTGCAATATCTTTGGCTTGTTTTGCTTTTTTCAAATTCTGAACATCAATTAATCATTCTCTTAGTTACCACAACATGGAATGTATTGTAATCTGGTCACTGGGTAAAGCTTTACGGGACAAATGTCATAAACTTACCTATACAAGAGTGAAGCAAGAAAATCTTGCTGAAATGGAGATCTGGGCTACGACACTTGGATACACTTGAAAATGCATGTATGCATCACTACAAGTGCTTCATTGGCAATGGATTTGAGAAAATAATTTCTAAAGGCTGTGATGCATTTAATATGCACTACAAAACAGTCAATGCAAACCATAAGGCAGGGTGGGCAAACAGTTTCTATGGAGGGTCACATTCAAAACTTTATTGCTACTGGGAACCACATACATATTACATTTGTTTACTTCAGTTAAAATTTATGTTTCAAAATATGAAATGACAATATTATTATAACCTTGTATTGTTTTATTTTACACTGACACTGTAGTACACATAGACATTGTTGAAATTACTACAACATTTCTTCAACAGACTATGTATGATCCATTAACCTGGTCTTGTGGGCTGCATGTGGTCCACGGGCCGTAGTTTGCCCACCGTGCCATGAGGTGACTGTTGCAATGGCTGAGGAACTGGAAATGCAATGAAAGTTTTTCGTGGTTGGAAATAATGTGCTATATGCTAACAAAAAGTTTAAAAAGTCTTCTTCATCGTTTGAGCCAGTTCCTTCAATCCACTGCTTGGCCACACAAGATCTTGGAGCAAGGCTTGAGCAGCCATTCAATTGTCTCATCATCCAGAACCACCAGGACATAGCAGTCCATGGGGAGGACAATGGATCGGATATTTGAGGACAACATGGTTAGTAGAGATCGACCGATATGTTGGCCGATACCGATATTTCCAAAATTTTTAAATCTTGTTTTTTTCTTCTTCATTATCAAAAATATGATGTATTTTATACCTTACCTTTTTTTCAAAACCTCAAAAATCAGGATTTATCAGCTAGAATTTCTGAAATTGCAGCAATTTCAATACTTGATTAGCCTAACTTCTTAGCATAGAATACATTGTTTACAATGAATAAACACAGTGCCATGAATAAAGAAAGAATAAAAATAAAACAATAAGAACGGAACACTGAATGTAAGAGAACTGCCTATGGTGTTTAAACCTGAAAAAGTAAAAAACAATGCTTGAAAGTTGAAAGATGCTGAGCAATGAAAAGGAAGGAAGTACAAAATGGAGCATCAAGTTGAGGAGGTTAAAATAGTACAAGACTGTATTCAATTAACCATTGCTAAAAATAAAAATATTTCCAAAATAGCAGTAACTTTTTTGATCTTTGATAGTATGTTTGTTAACAGTTACTGTACTACATAAATCTTGTAAAATTTTGTTTTTGTATATATTTCACAAATCAACCTTTCAGACTCTTCTGCAACTCAGTGGCTTTTCCATTTGAAAAGTCAATCCAAGTCGTAAAGAACCAAATTTGGAATTTTGATGTAATGTAACATTACATAACTGTATGTCCTTGAAAAAGAAAATCTAGATCCATTAGTTACTGCAACTGAAGTACTGGCATTGGTATGAAATGAAATACCTCAACTGATTTGTCAATTTTCAGTTCCATATCAACAGTTCAAGATTGTCATGCAGAACGCAAAGTTTATCTACATTTTCACCAAGTAGCCTACAGTGTGTTAGCCGGTCATCTACAACCTAGCCTAAACAAAAGCAGCACTAGGCTATAACCGATTACCGCCCCTCCGCCAGAAGTAAATTCCACAAGAACAAGTCGCCATAACAATAGCTAAGATGCGTATCAGAGATGAGCACGGATCAGGACTGAAGCCAATTTTGGCCGGATCAAGACTGAATCGGACTGCAATTTTTTTGAAAATTAGCGGATCAAGACTAGATCGGACTGAGAAAATTTTTGTTGTTTTAATGTGATTATTATGAACATATCAAAAATTTTAGTTGCGATCCAATTTTATAGATTTGCTAAATTTGATTGCTGGTAGTGTATATTTTGCCATCAATGGCAAAAGCTCTACTGAGATTATTTTGCAATTCGAACTATATCTACCTTTGTCTACATATAACATTGAGTTCTAGTAGCACAACATGGACATAGTTGAGTGTTTAGTGTCTATGCCTGCTGTGCGGGTGTTCGTTGGTTCTACTCTCGTCACCATTTCCTTTGACTTAGCTAATAGAGATTACATATATGATAGGATGTTTTATATGTACTTTTTCAAAAATTTAGGTTTAAGGCAGTGATTTTCAAACTGGGGTTTGTTTGCCTTTTCCCTAGAGGTTGCAAGAGCTTCTAATGAATATATTCATAATACACTTCAGTATTTTATATTTCGTACATTGAACCACTTTTTGGCATATCCAAAATAATAGGATTACCTCCAGGCAGAAGTGCAGTCAATAATTTTGTTCAAGAGGAGCCAGTCACTGACGTCGTCTTGAGTCTGACTGCTCCTGTTTACTTTCTAACAGCTGGAAATTGACACAAAGCACCAGCAAAAATCTTAGCAAGTGTGTTTTTGGGAAGGCCATGGCCTCTTCTTCTTTGGTCTCATTGTGGCTGCGCTACTGTTACCTGGCTGAAACGATAGCCTTCTTTTTCATTCAAAATTGTTTTAATACTTTGAGAGCCGGCGTACGATATATTCGTACTTTGATTTCGGCAAAAAAAACAGCAGTTTTCGGTTGCCTTACCAATGCCCTAGCTCCTCCGCCGATTGCGCTAGAGAGCTGTTCAAGGGCTCAAACGGATCGGCCAGTCTAATAGATTGCACTCGAAAAGAAATTTTTTGGTTGGGGGATGCAGATTTTTTGTGACTGACGTCATAAGTGAAGTAGTTTTGGGATCATTTTGGCTCCTGTTGCCTGGCCTAGGGCCCAACCGCTAGGCCAAAGTAATTCGCTGAAGTTTTCATTGGAAACTAGGATCAAGTCCGAGTCTTTTGAACTTTTGACTGACTTTCTATCATTTTTGGTTCAAAAGTTATGATCTAAAATAAACAAATTAACACTTTGAGAACTGGTCTACAATATATTCGACATTCGTACTTCGATTTCGGCCTAAAAAACAGCAGTTTTTGGTTGCCTTACCAATGCCCTAGCTCCTCCGCCGATTGCGCTAGAGAGCTCTTCAAGAGCTGAAACAGATCGGCCAGTCCAGTAGATTGCACTCGAAGAAAATTTTTTTGGTTGGGTGGTGCAGATTTTTTGTGAGTGACGTCATAAGTGAAGTAGTTTTAAGGTCATTTTGGCTCATGTTGCCTGGCCTAGGGCCCAACTGCTAGGCCAAAGTGTTTCGCTGAAGTTTTCATTGGAAATTAGACTCGAGTCCGAGTCTTTTGAGCCTTTGATCGACTTTCTAACGTTTCTGGTTCAAAACTTATGATTTAAAATAAACAAATTAATTGATTAATTAGCTAATTAGTCAAATATTTTATTAACTTACATCACAACTTTTGAACCCGAACCTTAGCAGGTCATCCAAAGTACCTAAAGACTCGGATTGTAGCTTAGTTTCTAGTAAAAACTTCAGCGAAATACTACCACCTAACGGTTGACGCCCAGGGCTAGGCAAAGTGGGCCAAGGTGGCCTAAAGTCCTACACTTATGACGTCACTCACAAAAAAATGCACTCCTAAGCAAAAATTTTTTTTTGACTGCAGACTAGAAGACTTGCCACGTCTTTTGAGACTTTCACCGGGTCTGTAGAGCATACCGGACCGGAGAAATTCCTGCGCAAAGCCACGTGCGTTTAGGTGTTTTTTTTCCGAAAATACCTGAAACATAGCAGACGCCAAAGAGTTAATTAATTATCTAATTAGTCAAATATTTTTACTAACTTACATGACAACGTTTGAACCCGAAACCCCAGCAGGTCATCCAAAGTATGAAAGACTCGGATTGTAGCTTAGTTTCCAGTAAAAACTTCCACGAAATACTACCACCTAACAGTTGGCGTCCAGGGCCAGGCAAATTGGGCCAAGCAGCCAAAAATCCTCCACTTATGACGTCACTCACAAAAAAACTGCACTCCCAAAGCAAATATTTTTTTTTGAGTGCAGACAAGAAGGCTTGCTGCGTCTTTTGATGCTTCGACCATGTCCGTAACCTGTACAGGAGCGGAGATATTCCCGTGCATAGCCATACGCGTTTAGGTGTTTTTTTTCTGAAAATCCCCGAAAGCAGCCAGACAACAAGGAGTTAAAATGCAAAATATAGTTTCTTCCAAGTTACAAAGAATTTATCTTTTTTGCTTTTGCACGTTTCCTGCAACATTACACAGTCACTTTTGCCAAGCATAATGCTTGTGTGCCCCTCATTCTTATAAAACGCAGCAGTAGCCTCAAGTGTTGGCTTCACATAGCCAAGCTCAAATTTCAAACTGTAAGAAAACTTGCAGCTGTCAAACAAAATATTCTGCAGTGACTGAAAAAAAATGCCGCAATAGGCGAAATGACCCTTTATAGCCATTTGAAGTCGTTGTAGCTTAACTTGAATGCACATTAAGACCTTCACTGCCAGGTTAAATCAAGCGGTTCGCATAAAAATCAAGCTGTTTGCACATCCTTTGCAAGTCTATAGCTCCTCCACCAATTGCGCTAGAGAGCTGTTTCAAACTCTGGAAAGACTCAGCAAGTCTTTGAGTCTGCAATGAAAAAAATTTTTGGTTTTGGGATTCCGATTTTTTGCAAGTGACGTTATAAGTGGAGGACTTTCAAGCCTTTTTGGCCCACTTCACCTGGCCCTAGGCCCAAATGGCTAGTTGGAAGTATTTTGCTAAAGTTTTTTTGGAAACTAGGCTAAAATCCAAGTCTTTTGATACTTTGGATGACTTGCTGAGGTTTCGGGTTCAAAAGTTATGATCTAAAATAAATAACATAATTAAGCCCATAATGAGGTATTAATTAGTTTATGTAAGATAATAGCTTTTCAACCAGAAACAATAGAAAGGTGATCATAGGCACAAAAGACTTGGAATCTAAGCTAGTTTCCAATGGAAACTTGAGCAAAATACTTTCATCTAGCAGTTGGGTCCTAGGTCAGGTAACATGAACCAAAATGGCTAAAAACCTACCTTACTTACGATGATGTCATTCATAAAAAAACTGAATCCCGAAATCACAAAGTTTTTTTCATTGCAGAATCAAAGACTTGTTGAGTCTTTTGAGGAACTGAACAGCTCTCTAGCACAATCGGCAGAGAAGTTATGCTGTCACCACAACATATGCAAACTGCTTGAATTGAGCTAAAACAGGCCGGCAGCAAAGGTGCTACCTCATGATAAACAGCACGGATTAGCACTTTTAAGTTTCATACACCACAACACGTTACACAAGCACAAAATCAATTTAATAATGAACATCTCAGAATGGATGGCATGATTTTGTGTTTGTAGACTTCTTATCTGCAAAAAACATGTTAATCAAACAAGCAAAGTAGAACTTAATGTTTGAAGTTGCTTGCATACACTGAATTTGCTGTACCAGAAAATATTGCCATGTATAAGCACTCATTTGTCGCATACTTCAGTCGTCGCACTCATTTGTCAGCTACTTCACCAAGTTGCAAAAAATTCAGACAGGAATTAAATCCAAACTGTGCAATGTTGATAATCCTTGCATGTGCAACATTATAGATTTTCCAGTTAATTTGGACACATTTTTCCATAATCAGGCTATATTACTAAAAAGTGGTTTGTCTAAACTATCCTGAAAATAATAGGTTGTTAAAATATATGAACTCAGTAACAGCCCACAAAGCACCTGAGACACACTAAAATTTTACAAGACAACACTTGTAGCAAGCATCACAAGAAAATGTCTCCATAAACACCACGTGAACTCTTATTTGCAAGTGTTTTATAACATGTAATAGTTCATGGTATTGCCATTGGCTATAAAGAAACATCCCCAAGAAGGTCTGAACTTTTTAGCATTACTGCAATAAAACAATGAGAAAAACTAAAGCCATGAATCAAACACACATCCAATTTGTCCAAAATGACAGAAAAAATTTATACACTTAAGTAAAAGTCACATTGAAACATAACGTGGCTATAACAGACTTGTTAAGTTCAGCAATAAAATGGTACATTATATTTGTTAGAACTAAGAACCAGACCACATGACAAAAATCATGACACATTGTTATGTAGTAAAAACAATTTTATATTTTGTGGAAGCAGGAGATATGAGAAATCACTTTAATGAACCTGCCAATGGTACTCAATTTAAACATTCAGTTGACTTAGACCAGTGGTACCCACTCTTTTGAAGGTTTATGGCAACCTATAAGAGCTAATATTTTACAATATGTAGTGACAAACTCACATTTTGCTAAGACGTTTACATAGATAAAAAATTAGGTATTATTGCTTGTTCGCGGCACATACTGTATATATGGGTGTTGTTCTTTGCGCACATCCCGTTTGTGGTGAATTGCATATTCAACACAACGCCAATGGGGAGAGGTTGCAACAACATCCCCTCCTTTTTACAATGAACCACATTGATTGGACATTCTTTTTGTGAAGGCTGCACCTGGCACGACCTCCATATCTTAGTCACAGCACCATTTTGTTGCAATCGGAAAGCCTGAGTGGAATGTGCGCAAAGCTTCACACTGTGGCAACAAGCAACAATGAAGATCGTGTGCCCCAAACACTCTATTACTGCTTGTTTGAATCATGAATCAAATTAAATCTGATTAATATGGTCAATTTCAATTTGACTGCAATAATTTGACAATGCAAAAAGAAGAGACAATACAAACTAATGTTTTGTTTAGTTTCAGTTCCACTTGTTTCTCTACAAAAACCTTTAGAGGTAGACCTAAGTAAGCTTTGCCTAACGCGAGTGCAAAGGCAATTCTTGCCTAATGCAAGTGCAAAGCATCACAACTACAGCTCTTTGCTTCATGTATCTGTAAATTGTTGTTTAAAGAAAAGGTAATTAATGCATCTGTGTTAACACTTTGAGTATCAGGTGGTTTCCCACAGGAAAATAGTCTGAATACCAGGCTGTTTTTGAGAGTTCACCATATTTATCCCTGTTTCATAAAACACTTTCTGATTAAAACCTAACACGTGTCATGTGCTTCAATTGTTAAAACTGGTACGAACTTTCAAGAGAAAAAGATTCCAGCTGGTATTTAATGGACGTCTAAGATGTATTAGTACATCATTTGGAAACTGTTTCATAAACACCTATGGCATACAGGTACATCACCTAGTGCTGGAAGTGTTTATAACCAAGTTTTAATAAATCTGATTTGAACTCAGGTGCCTGTAGTCTTCAATCAAACAAATCACACATTGAACAAACCATATTAACACATACGAAGCAAAGTACAAATTGTTAAAAGCTTTGAAATGATAAGTCAACTACTGGAACATTGGAAGCCAATATATCAAACAACATTTCAAATAAAACTGATGTTCACTTAAACAAACCAAGAGTGCTTCAATAACCATCATTAAAATGCATGTAGGGCATGACACTGAGCATTGCAGTTCTAAACGAAATTGAGAACAAAACAGTAAAAATATATAGTGCATTTGATGTTTAATAAAACGACACTACTAAAATAGTTTCATACTCTTGGTAAACACAAAATCATAAATAAAAAAGTAATGCAATATGCAAACCTACATAAAAACAAATGTAATGTTGAACAGGATTAACAAGTATCTGTACTAATAATCCGAAAAACTGTCAGGCAATAGCAGACTGGAAATCTGATGAAACACAACGATAACAATCTTAACACTTCAGAGAAGAAAATTAACTGGGCAGTTTGACAAGTTTGTTGCCTGCAACAGTTAATCAGGACTGAAACAAGATTAGCACCGGCTACTGCTGTTGTGACCTATGTTGTGGTGACCTGCTTTCTTTTACCCTATATGTGCCATGAGTTATGTTTTCTTCTGACAAATTTCTAATGAACCATTGCATTTAGATAAAATTTATGTCTAGTGAATGTAAATTAATTTTTCATGTGAAAACACAAGACCTTTAGCATAAAACCAATCTTTTCATCTCCTTGAAATGCTTACCTGAATGTAGTAAACATGAAAAATATGCAATATGACTCATAGCAGTGACTTACATTTTCCTAATGTCTTTAACACTTTGGCATCCGGGCGGTTTTGAGGATTTTGCGCCAAAAAATACAGATCGCACATGGCTTTGCGCGCGCCTAACTCGGGCACTGAAAGTGGTAGAGAGCTGTTCAAAGACTCAAAAGACTCGGCAAGTCTTCTGGTCTGCACTTGAAAAAAATTTTTGCTTGGGGGGTTGGGATTTTTTGTGAGTGACGTCATAAGTGGAGGACTTTTAGGCCAACTTGCCCCACTTCACCTGGCCCTGGGCCCAAACCATTAGATGATAGTATTTCGTCAAAGTTATTTCGCTAAAGTTTTTATTGGAAACTAGACTACAATCCAAGTCTTATGAACTTTGGATGACCTGCTGGCGTTTCCGATCCAAAGTTATGATCTAAAATAATAAAAATATTGGGTTAATTAGATAATTAATTAATTTGCTTATTTTGGATCATAACTTTGGAACCAGAAACACTGGAAAGTTGATCAAAGTCTCAAAAGACTCAGACTCGAGCCTAGTTTCTAATGAGAACCTTAACGGATTACTTTGGCCTAGTCGTTGGGCCTTAGGCCAGGTAACATGAGTCAAAATGGCCCAAAAACCACTTCACTTATGATGTCACTCACAAAAAATCTGCAACCCCAACCAAAAATTTTTTTTGAGTGTAGACCAGAAGACTTATCGAATCTTTTAAAGGTGTGAACAACTCTCTAGCGCAATCGGCAGAGGAGGTATGGCGTTGATAAGGCAACTGAAAACTGCTAGTTTTAGGATGATTTCCAAGTGCGATACATTCCTTGACCAGCCGTCAAAGTGTTAATGTTGCAGTACCCAGCCCACTTTGATTGCATAATTAGTGGCACTAAAACATGATGCAGTGAAAATCAAGCAAAGCTAATGTCATGACAGAAGTTTTATTCCGATCATCACCCATCAATGCAGATTTAGATTTTCACACAAAAAATATTTACTGCACCTTCTCTGCCCAAATTTCATCTAGGTGCCATCAAACATCAAGACAAACTGAAACCATCAAGTAGGAAGTAAAAACCAATGAGATGTTCAACATAGTGTTGAAAAAATATGATGCGGTGGAAGTACAGCAAACCCAATGCATTGCACAATACATGCAGAGTTCAGCTAAAATTAGTTTAAACTGCTTTCCACTGAACTAAGTTGATATTTACATAATCAATGTAAGTATTGTTTTTGCTGAAAGCCTTCACTGCACAAATTTCATGTAGACATGATGGTTTGCTGGAAATTCACCTGAAAATAACTCTGCTACTACTGCAAGAAAGTTACGTCTCTGTGATTTAGGTCTTGACAATGAGTTTCAGATTAGAGCTAATCTTGCCTTAATCCTGATTAACTTCAGTGTATCAACTGTGACCAAAATCATCATTTGATGTAGCCTAGTTTTTTTAATTATCGACCAGTCACATCAATTAATCAAATGTTATATAAGGCTGGTTCACAGGAAGCTGTTGTGTTGTAGCACTTGATTAATATAAACATAGTTTATGCATACTTGTTGCCAGGGTAGGAAAGTTTATGTGCAACTTTTCATGCAGTACTATGCTTGTCACACACTCTGTGAACACAGAAACAACTGTTAGCATAACACAACAAATAAAAGTGTATCAACAGTTATCAAAAATTGCACTCTACTCTGTTACACACTTTAATGTGTCATAGACTAAGTACTATTGCTCCACAAAGTTTTAACATAAACACACATGTCTTCAGGTCCTTCGCTTGCAGTACTTCAGTTTGAGTGCATTGTGTTGAAAATCTGGCCCCAAGCTGTTACATATTGCTTCTATTCAACTTAGCTCTCGCCCAACATTAACAAATTTATGTTTTTATAAACGTAATAAATCTGCCTCAATTGGTAGGCTAGTTGAATTTCTTTGCTGTTAACAAACACTAGTTGCATCTTTTCAAGATATATACATTTGTAAGGTTGAGATTTGCAGTGTATTCACGAAGTGCATGTTATTGATGGAAATCATGGTCACACGTGTTCTAGCCTGGTTCTAGCAGTGTTGAAATATTCAATCTTGAATAGCACAAATGACTCTTACAAAAGGATGGTGCTGCAAATTAGAAATACTCCATCTTAAAGAGGTATCTACTTCAAGGCAGTGTTTGACAAAAGACTGGCCACTTTCACTTAAATTTGTAGGTATTGGTGGCTTAGAACCCATGCCCACTTTATACATGATTTGAAAAGGTTCATGGTCATACCATGGCCTTCTTCGTGTAGACATTTCTATAACAACACAACCAATACTCCATATGTCTGCAGCACGTCCATATCCTCCAGCAGAGCTGTTTATTACTTCAGGAGCAGTGTAAGCAGCAGTTATTCCAGCATGTGAGGATATTTCACCAGGCATTGTTTTGGTGCGATTGCTTAGGCGAACAGCACTCCCAAAATCACCTAGTTTTATTAATCCCACAGATGTTAGAAAAATGTTTGTACCTTTGATGTCTCTGTGCACAATACCCTGGTGATGCAGAACACCAACAGCTCTAACAATCTGTGATGTATATTGTTGAATCATTTCTTCAGGCAAACCAAGCTGGCTAATATCAGCTAGAGTACCAGAATCACAATATTCCATGAAAATGAACATGACATCTCTATGTAGTTCAATTCCAAAATAACGAACCAGATTGGGATGACTTATACCTTCAAAATTTGCCATCTCATCAAGAATATCTTTTACTTTTCCTTCATCATGTGCCTGAAACTGTACTTCCTTCATGGCCAGAATTTTGCCATTGTCCATGTTAACACAGGTGTAAACCTTTCCAAATGTACCTTCACCTATTTTAGTGCCCCTCTGCCACTGAAAACTCACAGAATGCAATCGAGCATTTAACTGAACAGCCGGAATGTATTCAGATGTCTCCACAACATGTCCTATAATTCCACTTTCAATTCTTTCTCGATCCATCTGCTCATCAAGCTCAAATATTGCAGAGCGAATGGCTTGCAATGTCAAAGGAGCATAATCGCTAATTTCTGTATCACTTGAATTTCCCTTTTTTTCAATGCCATCAATAGCTGTTTCATCTTTTGAAGAATGTGAGCTTAAGGATCTAAATATGGCTTTACCATGTGGGTCTATTGAGGATGTGCGAAGAGGTCGGAGAACATTATCTTTTGATCCAATCAAGTGATTCAAGAACTTGTTGATCAAAGATTTCAGGTTCTCGTACTCAGTTTCAGTGAGCTCACACACATAACTCATGTTCATAGATACCAAACATTTAATACCTCGTTCAGCCCATTTAGGCTTGTTGCCAGATCCTTTTGGATGGTAATCTAAGATGTACTTCATCCAGTTTTGCAAATGTTCTGCCAGAATTTCTTCCAGTTGCATTTTCACATTGCTAGACAAAAGCTGGGAAGCATGCTTAATGCAGTCGAAACCAATGTTGAAAATCCTTAGTGTTATTTGATTGATTTCAGCAGAAATTGAATCTTTTGTGTTTTTCAAACTAGGAAGTTCATATATAACTTGCTGTTGCAAATGCTTACTCATGGCATATATTTCATTCCTCAGTGAAGCACAAAACTCTAAAACTCCAGCATGCAGTTGAGAAAAGAGCACATGATTTCGTTTCAAAATGGTCATCTGTGAAGCTTCCAGCTTCACATATTTCGCAAAAAACTTGCAAATCTCAGATCTTCTCTGTGCCATGTCACATCCACGAAGGCAAATGGCAACCATATCATTATCAAAGGCAACTTCATCACTGCTTGGTTGAATCTTACCAATGGTATGCAACTTCAGACAGTCTTTATCTTGTATCTGAAGGCTAGGACCATTCCAACTACATTGGTGACACATAATCTTCTTTAGGCTGTCAGACACATTTCGAGACTGAGTTTTACTAACATGTATATTCATTTTCTTCAGTACTATTACCAAATTTACAGATGAATCATTTGTGTCAATATTATGAACATTTGGAGCTGTATCAAAGCAAGATGCTAAGCAATGCACTACATGCTGTTTCACTTGTGAATGGACGCCAGCAACATCAGCGAATTGTTTTTTACTGTTTAAACAAACAAACACCATGTAGGAACTTGGATCAAATATAGAGAAAAGCCAATTTGCTGTATTCTGTGCTTTAGCACAATCATCAAACTGAACTAATATACAACCAAACTCTTTCATTCTTAAAAGCAGTTTGCAAAACCAACAGTCCTTTGTTTTACTTGATTTCTTTTTACTCAATGACAAATTGAGAAAACGGAATGACATTGAGCACTCCAAATCTTTTCTTAAAATATTAGCATAATGGGCAGCACGAATAAACCTTTCATTCACCTCTTGAAACATATCTCGAATTGCACGACTTAGTTCAAACACATAACGACGGGAGGACTCAGTAGGATCCCATACATCTACATCAAGAAAAGAGAGTTGTGGTATTAGCTCTTCCATGGGTTGAACATCTAAAACAGAATGTCTATGAGCCAAATGTGGACTTTCTGATCTTTGACGATGAAACCATAAAACTCCAGCTTGTGGCGAGGAAGGAGATTTAGCACTATCTACAGATGACCATCTTTCTAATAGTTGTTTGCTTTTAGGTGCATTATCATCTGCCACACCAATATCTTCAGTTTTTGACACAATTATGGCATGAACTGCACTTTCCAAGAAACATTTTGTTGAAGAAAAAACTTCAGCACACACATCCACACATTTTCTTGCACAAACATCAGCCAAACCAATCTTGTGAGATATGGTTCTAGCAAAATTCCATTCATGACGTAAAATGTCAATAAAAGTTCGTGGAGCATGTGGCAGTCCATTTAACTGCCCTAAAACCAACAACTTAACAAAATCTAAGTAACTGCTAAATAAAGCCAGTAAATCAACTTCAAATGGCTTCAACATCATTTCCTGATATCCTTTCCATGTGCTATTCCAACATAATGGTTGCATCAAAAATGACTGCACAGACAGAGAAAGAATCGAGCATTCAATGACCTCTCTGCATTCTGACACAAGTTGTTGTATAGTCAGAAGGCTTGTTGATGATGAACATTTTTGTTGGCATGCCAATGCTTGTTGCAACCTTGACTGCAAGCACTCACTCATAACACCAAATACAACACAGCACAAGAAACCATGCAGTGGTTCTAAACGAGGAAGATTTCTGAAGTCCACATTAGCTATCTGAATAGGAGCATCAACCTGAAACAACTTTTGAGCTTCTGTTTTGAGCTCAACATTGTGAATACAATCAACAATTGTGTCTATCCTGTATGGCAATTCATATGGGGTATCTACTATTGTGGTGAGTGTGTCTGTATGCAAATACTCACATACACTGTTCCTACTGTCACATATTATAGCATTTCGAGATCGACTGAGACATCCAAAATATTCCTTAAGCAGCTGAAGGTAAATTTTTTGTACACTGTGTTTATGATACTGTCTCTCTGTCATCTGAACCACTGATTCCTTGATGAATTCAGAAGTGAACAATGTGAGATCAATATCATACAAATGTGATATGCAAGTGTCTAATGTATCATCTGAGCATGAGCCAAGAACCTTTAGTTCATGAAGCACAGCATTGATGCGATGTGCAGAGTCTCTTGCACCAAGGCGATTAGAAACTGATAAAAGAGACCACAGCAACTCCGATGAAGCATTATACCAAATGGATAAATCTTCCATCGTGTTTTGCAAAGTTTCAGACTTGTATTGTGGAAGATCGGAATAAAGGTTGGAAAAAGATGAATACAAGTGTTTAACTGCTTCAACTTCTTCATGCAGCTTTAGAACTTGTTTCATACCATCACATAAATTTGCTAAATAGCAGGGTGATAATTCCTTTACACTTTTATCAATGTAACAGTCATATTCTTCTTGGGACGATGTATCATTATCTATTGCTAAATTTGGAATCTTAGCAGCAAACAAGAATTTAATGACTGAAGCATACACTATGGTGACAAAGTTCTGGCGTGACTGCAGTAACCATTCATCTTGTTCCACAACTGAACGCCCACTATGCCAAGCCTTTAATTCTAGCCATATCATTTCATTCCAGTACTTCCTAAAATTGGATGAAGAGGCATCCGGCAAAGGTACTTCAGGAGCATGGCGCTTACTGCCATCTGTGTCAATAAGGAGGCGAAGACCTCTAAAATACTGACATCGATCATGCTTCTTTGACTGACCAGCATTGCTTGTCTTGATGTTCTCAGATTCTACATCTTCTGCATTGCAGGTAAGCATTGTTATTAATTGAAAAAAGGTCTTAACAAAGCAAACAAACACCATTAAAACACACATCAAGAAAATACAAACTACATTTATACACACATTAAGTATTTTTATAAACAAACTATGCTATACAAATTTACAAAATCAAATGAAGGCTTATACTAAAAGATATGGTAAATAAATGTTGATTCAGGTTAACAAATATTAAAACCTCCTTAGTAGCAACAACACAAGTAATGTTCAATAATAAAAAATATTTTTGTTAAGTCAAATGTCTGGGCTATGGCTGTGTTTGTTATTAAGGCGACATAAGGATAATGCGTTAACAATTTTTTTGATATCATATAGGAAACTGAAATTCATTAGGAAGTTGCTATAGGTCCGCAAGCGGAGACACAGTTTTAATAAAAGGCAGAGTTTGTCACGCTAGCAGCAACGTCATCGTAGTCAAATGGCAGCATCTAAGTTTACCATGCGAGTAGTTAAGGTTCAGCTTTCATCACTATTGCAGTTTTTGCTTTCGGGGTAGTGCTTTATATGCCCAAAGGTTTTTTTTTATGGGATCAGTTTTTATTTACTTTTCAAAAGGGTTTCTGGTTTAGGCATAGGGCTTAGATTTAGGTTTACGGCTCAGGTTTTGGGTTTACTTTTAGGTGTAGGGTTTATGCTTTGCAAGTTACTAGCAAATGCAATGCAGTCTAACACACATTGTCATGTAATAGTGTCACAAGACAGATGGTGGATGAATAATTTTTTAAACATGAAGGTCTGCCGTCATTAACTATAGCCACTACCAACTGAACAAGTTTCAAGGATATGGTTGATTGGACTAAGTGTTGAGTTGTTCACATTTATCACTACAAATGATCAAAGGCTATTGTAATGAGCAAATATTGATCTAGAGCAAGCAGTGGTGGCTCGTGACTGTGATTTGTGGGGGTGCTGCACTCATCCCAACAAGGATTTATAAAATTAAGTTGATTTTAATTTGGCAGTAATTAATATTCAGCAAGAAAAACATAAATTAGTGCCAGTGCATTGAAGGAACTGGAAGGTTATCGAGTCAATCCCCCTAAGATGAAAAGCATCAGGTTTTCCACAATGGCGTGGACTGTGATGACACATGACATTTCTCTTCCTACCACCAAATTGTGAGACTTCCGTATATTGCTGAGATTGCAATGACATTCTATGGGGTGAATGATTAGTGTGGCACTGGTGTAGCCCACATTAATCTGACACAAGTAACAACATTCAGCTCATTGTTTGCTAATCCACTGCAGTCTGGCCTTATTCCACGTGCATAACATTTCCTTCACAGTCAGTCAATCAAAGAGAACATTTGATTTGCACCATGGTGGTGGCCCTAAAAACCATCATAGTCCCACTCGCATTAACTCAATATCTCGAGAACAGAAACACCCACAGGTGATCATCTAACACATTTGTACAAAAGAAAGGAATGATTTACTACTTAACTGTTATTCCTGTAGTGTAAATACATAACAGTAATTTCACATCACTAATAGGACGATACTGCGATCGATTACCATTTCCATGAAATAATTTTTGATTATTAAGTGGCAGCCATAATTAAAGATTTGCTGAAACATTGGGTGTTATGTTACCACTTGCTATCAATTAAATAGCAGGACAGCATTTAATTCAGAATTAATTTTGATGTTAAAGATATTTTTCAGAAGCCTACTTGATTGATATTTCAACTCAAGCACAAATTTGAGCTTGATTTTTAAAACACATTTAAATTCTGAAGCAATTCAAAACCATACACCCAATCCAAAATGAGTCTACAGCAGGTTTTTTTATGGAAAATGTTACATACCTGGTATGGACCTGTAGCGACCCGATTTCTGTTTCTGAGACCCAACTTTGTCTGATTCTAAGGACCCAAATTGGGTCCCTAAAATGCATTAAAAAAGCCTGGTCTATAGTGTTCTTAGTTTAAGGCTGAAAAAACATCAAGTCAAGCATGTGCTGAATGAAGGTGCATTTTGAAATACAGCCCATACACTTTATACTAAATCCAATCAACCAAAAATGATATATTGCATTGCAAACGCAAATCTGAACAACTCCACACACAACATCGCCTCAGACAAAATTTTCAACTTTTTACAAAGCCAGTATCAAAGTATGCAGTACACACATTAAAAATCACCACCTGCCAATGAATTACTATGGGACAGTCTCTTCTATTTCTAATTCTATAGCCTACTGATAACAGAAAAAAACTTGCGCAAACAGGCAGGATGGCATGTGTATTTCATTCTAGGTAGTGTCTATTTTAACGCCAATATGCTGGCGGCAACAGATCGGCTGGAGCTATTGTGCTGCTAGTCGAACATTCAGTCGGGTGGCATGACAAAACAAATACCAAGAAAAAGTTCACTTTGTCAAGAAAATGATGTTTTGCTCTTGGTGTAACGGTGTCAGTTAGGTGTTACGGCTGCTATGCCATTGGTTTTCAGTTCAACTCTCACATTGCTGACTTTAATTTTGTTTTTTTCTTTGCTTTTTTTCAGGCTCCACTTAGGTGTTACGTTTAGGGGTTTGTGTTGTTTGTTAGGTTAAGGTTAGTTAGTGTTTGGTTAAGGTTAGTGTTAGCTTAGCATTTAGGTTAATGTTAGGATTAGGTTAGCGTTAGCTTAGTGTTAGCGTTAGCTTAGTGTTAGGTTAGTGTTAGCTTAGCATTAGGTCAGCTTAGCGTTAGCTTAGTGTAACTGTTAGGTTTGGTTATTGTTAGGTAATAGGTTAGGGCTGCGGTTAGGGTTAGGTTGTAGATTTATCTTTTAGTTACATTTACTTCGTTTCTACCAAGCCTTTTGCTACTGCCATCTTTAGCGGCAAAATAGACACTGCCTTTATTCTATTCTTGTTTTTTCACTTTACTTTTCAGCTGTCTAGTATAAAACTACATACTTATACTACGGTACCCTGTAAAAGGTGTAGCTCCATAAATGGCGGAGCATGGTTGCGGAGGTTTGATGACGTAACCGGAGTGGAAAAAAGTTGCGTTGCAAAAGGAATAAACGGAAAAAAGGCCAAGGAAAAATATTTTATTATTGCAAATACAGTAAATATGCGCTTCCGCCAAACATCAAATCATAAATGCATGGTGGATGTTTAAATGGATGTTTAAAATTTTATATATTCACAACTGCTGAAACCTATCTTTTTGTCACCGAACCATTGTGAAACTCAGATAACCAATGTGATAATTATGCCGATCGCATTTACGTCGGTGTTGTGCGGATATTGAAATTTGATAATCCGATCCGCTCCGAAAAATTTCAATGGTATCCGAATCCGATCCTGATCCGAAAATTTTGCTCAAAACATAATCCGATCCAGATCCGAAAATCCAAAA
>Ga0210059_1002318_pt1 | contig 29699 bp, 12 predicted proteins | sample Ectturendosymbi2_FD_188042 | JGI IMG/M metagenome (GOLD analysis project Ga0210059, IMG submission 188042) | Ecteinascidia turbinata endosymbiont from Florida, USA - Sample 2 (SPAdes) (version 2) | ecosystem: Host-associated > Tunicates > Ascidians > Unclassified | place: Key West, Florida...
AACAGCGACCGACTGCGGTTATGTAGGTTTGCAGGCTATCATGTCGACGGTCGGACTGTTCGCAAACAAGTACATCACGTTGAATCACGAATGGAATATTACTGGGAATTACGCAGTAAGAATGCACGAAACATTAGAGCACTAATGTGTCCACTATAGTTATGCAGTGGTGCTTTCGGTAACTCGTTTTATTTTTATACATGTAATTTTGATCTTGTACTCTTAATTATGCAACGTATGTATGTCGTGTTTCAAGGCCATATGTTGTAGCTAAAGATGATTGCGTTTCTCTTTTCAGCTTGTGTGGGGAAATGTAGGGATTTTTCATTGTTATTGTTGGGAAAACTTGTTGACATAGAGTGGCAACACTGTTCGCAACCTGCCTCTGCAAGCAAAGGAGCGAACTGGGCACTTGCGCTAAGCGTGTCGGGGGCCTCGTGGTCATGGCTTTGTCCTGATGGGCCTCGCGTTCATTTATCCGCGGCCCTGCCTACATGCCTAGTTGTATACATCCAGAAGTCAAACTTCGACTTGATCAACGTATTTTGTGTAGTGATTGTTGTAAAAAAAGTGTAGGCTGCTATGCCTAGCCCAGGTAGTCTTCTTTTATTTTGTACTGCATAGCAGCAAGATACCCTTGGTGCTTATGACCAAGGTTACACATTTGGGCAGCGTGCTGTTCAGACAGCCAGATGGAGTTATTTGTGTAGTTAGAAGAGTCTATTTTTGGGGATGTCCCACGACAGAGTAGTAGGCTACAGTTAGTAGTGGGTTATGGATGTTAGCCGTTGCGTCCACGTAGGCCTTAGTCTATGTTTGTTAATATTTATAGTCCATTTGAGATACAAAATATTATTAATCTAAACATGTGCCATGCACCAAGAGATTAACAGTCCAGACATGAGCAAGGTTTATGCATGGTTATTTCGGCCAGTAAAAAGCCCAACGCACACGCGTTATAAGCATATTTCACTTAAGCTCATGGTAAAGTTTATCACTTTGCGCTAATGAAAACGTTCATCACGGCGCACATGCTTTGACCGGCCCCATGTTTGCTCCTTCGGTAATAATGTTTTGATAACTGAATGATTGATTCGGCTTTCCTGCAAATTTTTTTTACATTTGCATTTCATCACGACATTTCTAAATAATCGTCGTCAATTAAATGACAAAGATTTACGACCCAATTCCTTTTGTTAAGCTCGTTCAAAAAATTTTAGTTGTAAACTACGAGCCTATCATGCGTATTTGCGGGGAAATATTTATAAGTAATTTGCACAATCTGCAAATGCTGTTCATGTTGTGAATTAAAAATAAATTTTCAGAATGTCTAGGCCCCCTGCACAAACATGAAGGCCCGCAATGGAAGACTTTCTGGCAACGGTTCTTCTCAGGACTGCAGACACGGTAGGGCATTCGGGGGAAGTTACCCCCAAATCTTTTTTGTGCCCCCCAAATTTTGTTTTGCTCAGAAAAATTTGTTTCAAGCATACGATAAATATTCAAACCTTTCCACCCTAAAAATGTATTTTGCCCCCCAAACCTTGAAACCTGGCTACGGGCCTGGTTCTGCCAAAATTGTGTGTGCAATTAGAATATTTTGTTTTGAAGGCCATTCAGCCCCGAGATGAAGCATAACGTCGAAAACGTTTTTTAATAATCACCATTAGGGGGGCCGTTGTAAGCATTTTGGGGGGGCCCAGAATTGGGCTGATACGGCACTGAGATTTGGACAAAGTAACTCAATGGCGGTGCTTTTATTCTGATTCTAGTCTATAACAAAAGCGACAGTGAACCTTGACGTACCACGCACATGTAACAGCTTTTTTCTATTTTATGCTGTTGTTTCTCTCCACACCAAGCATGGGATGACAATTTGGGTTCACCTGATATGGAAAGACCTTAGTATTTGCTGGACCAAGACCTGAAATCTGATCCCCTCTTTGTTTTGTAGAACTGCCACAAAATGTTTCTGATTTTATTGCTCGCCATTATTGACTGCAGTATATTTCATTTGCTCAGTTAGCTCTAACAATTTAATACATCTTGAATGTTGTGAGGCCATTATCAGCTATCCACTTACACATCAACTCAACTGACATTTTCAAGCACTACTCACTGTACTGAGTAACACTAGTTGGTGGACACATTCTTGTTGCATTAAATTTCACAGTAGAGATCATTGTCGTGCAAATAATACTTTAAACCAATCTAAGGTCTCTATGCTGACAACCTTTTTATGCACAAGTCCATAGATTGAAACGTTAACAGTAATTCAGTTTTCTGGATGGTTTGACATCCAACCTTTAACATGCCGTTTTGCTTATTTAAGTTATAGGACTGATTACTAACCCTGATTAAAGATTCAATACTAATTATTACAAAATACAAACTCATTTCACTGCAGGTTATGTCACTTTTAGTTACTACTGTAGCACATCACTCACATAGCAACAAAAACAAAAAAGCATTTAACATATTTTTCACATACACACACACAGGTGAGGTGCATCGTGTACAGTAATTACTAATTTAAAGACAACGCACATCAACACAAGCATTTTTGTACAATAATATTTTTCAACAAAACATCACATGTCACAAGACTTTAAACATGCCATTTTGCTTGCTTCAGAAATTTTTAGCTACTTTTGGAAGGTCCCTTCCTACTGTAGGACAGTGAATGTGCAATATGTTACATTTAATAAGTTGCGGTAATCGTTTGTACGCTAACATCACCGTGAGTACGGCGTTACTTGCTGTTACTTACTTAGGTTAGCCCAATACTACAGCAATTACTTGCAATTTAACTACCGCAAGACTCCGAATATTTTCATACATACCTTATTTGTTATACAGATTGTCATTCTTACTTGTTAGATATTCCCGAATTAATCACTGTTGTCTGTCACAGCAGTTGCATCAGCACAACCCCACCATAGCGACTGTTTTACAACAAATTGACAGTGTTTCCACTCTGTTGTTACGGAAAATAACTAGATTTCATGATAAAAAAAAACACTAGATTCACAAAAAAAACACTAGATTAGAAAATGAAACCTACACACAGTGAAAATGCCCAGAAAATGCGTTGCAATGCCAACCATACGATGTGCAAACCAGCGACAAAGAAAACGAGATAGCAGCAACGCTTGTGTTTGTTTGTACAGGTCACTGAAACTTAATAGATGACCAAGTGACATCGCAGCGGTTTGACTTAATACATATTATTTGTCTTGTGTAATTTAAGATTTAATTACATATAATTTTTAGCAAATAACAACTGCACTAAATCAAAAGGTCTAAATTACAGTTACAATTACACAAAATTGTGCAACTAATTACATTTAGCTCACTCATAAAAAAACATTAGATAACTCTAAAAAAGACTAGAACACTAGATGAAATGAAAAAACACTAGATCTAGTGCAAAAACACTAGACGTGGAACCACTGCAAACTGAACTGTACGCTGATTCTATTTGGATAAGGTTATGATAGGGTTGATAAAAGTTAATGGCAGTGTTTCATTAATATCTTGTTATTTACTGATTCTTGATCCTGTGATACTGACAAAAAGTCTGGTTTGCCCCCGCCAAACATGTCAAGAAAGTTAGATGTCATCACTCTGGAGAATTTACATGCTGGAATAATAGATGTTAAGAACTGTGTGAACGATATTCTTCAGAAGTTAAACATTTTTCAGCAGAGTGCACATTCCAGAAATGGAAAACTCCAATCTCAAACATGAAAATAAAAAACTTAAGTGCTTTTTGGATCAAGAGTATCATAAAACAGATGAATTGGATCAATACGGTCATTCGTATTTAAAGAAAACATTCGTATTTATGGAATTCCTGAGGACTTCGCAAGTGAAGAAGATGATGGAGAAAGAAAACTTCTGGAAATAGCTGCAAAACTTGATATTCCCATTGATGCAACACACGATCTGCAACGAGTTCACAGATTAGGAAAGAAGCCTAAAACGGCAAAAGCTAACCCAAGAGGCATTATTGCACGATTTGTTTCCTACAAAAAAAGACAAGAATTCATTAAAAACAGAAAGAAACTGAAACGAACAAAAATCAGTATTGTTGCAACCTCTCCGGTGGTGTTGCGTTGATTGTGTGATTCACCACAAACGGGATGTGCGTGAAGAACAACACCATGCATATATATGGCGCGAAAGAAAATGTTGAATCTGTCTACGTAACAAATGGTCTCCTGAAAGTTTCATGCAAAAATGAATGGTTCACTGTTAAATCATCAAACGACCTCTTTAAGATGTTAACTGGCATGAACTTGGTGTACCGTTTCTTGCTGGTCTACATGCTGAATTAGTGGATTCTGCAGAATCTTTTCGAGCATTTTCAGGTGGTGATGATTAAAGATAAGTGAGTTGCACTATTTCACTGTTATTATAAGGTGATGCAAAAATGCCGGTTAAATTTACCTGCTCTGTATGTGGCAAATCATGTAAAAGTAACCACAAATGTATTGCATGTGACGTATGCAATTCTTGGCTCCACTTCAAGTGCATAGATATGTGCATTTCAACTTTTGAAAAGTTAGCATCTAGTCTAGAGCCATACTATTGCCAGGGCTGTCTGCAACAAAATTTGCCTTTTTCTTATATTCTCAACACCGACTCTGACATATTTAATTTGGAAAATGCTAATCAAAGTCAGGCCTCAATACCACCTAGTCTCATTAATGATGCTATTACAGAAAATGATGTAAATGACACTGTTTCCTGTCAGTACTACAACTCAGGCCACTTGATTGAATACACTAAACAACTGACTACGAAAGATTTGTTTGTGGTGCATTGTAATGTAAGAAGTCTAAAAAAAATTTATGCGATTTACAGTAATACTTATCTGGACTATATTATGAACCTGATGTCATTACTATCTCTGAAACTAGAATAAATAGCACAAACTCTCATCTACCTGATCATCAAATGCATGGATACATTTTTTTCCACTGTGACTCAACAACAAAAGCAGGTGGAGTGGGCGCTTATTTTAAAAACACAACAGACGCTAAACACATTCAAGAATTGTCGAAATCTTTTGATGGTTGTGAATCCCTTTGGATTGAAGTTGGCCTCAACAAAGACAATGTCATTGTTGGAGTTGTCTATAGACACCCCCATAATGACATGAATGTCTTCCAAGAAAGCATTATGCTAACCCTTCATAAATTGACTGTTAATAAAAAAATATATATGTTATGGGAGATTTTAACATTGATCTGTTGAAGTCATCTAATAATCATGTTTTAGATTTTGTAAATCTTACAAACTGTTTTGGATTAAGAAACCTTGTAAATAAACCGACTAGAGTAACAAAAGAAACTCACACTTTATTAGATCATATATATACAAATGACTCTAAGCTTAGAATGAACTCAGGCATGTGTCTCTGGGATATAAGTGATCATTACCCTATATTTTGTGTTGTTTCTCTGTCTAAATCTTTCCACAGGGTAGCAAAGGTGACTTTTAGAGATAGGCAACAATTTAGTATTGAAAATTTTCTTAGTGGACTTCAAATAACCCTTAGCAATAAGCCAAGTAGTGAAGATGTTAATTCTAGCTTAAGTACGTTGCTAACTTCATTTGAAAACGTACCAAATAAACATGCCCCTCTAAAAACTCTTTCAAAACGACAGGAACGTATTAAAAGCAAACCATGGCTAACAAAAGGACTGCTTCGATCAATTAGGACAAAACACAAACTGTATACCAATTTACACAAAAAGTCTGTTCAAGACGACCACAAATGGGCTGAATTTCGCAAATATAGAAATAAGTTAAATCACCTAATTGAAAAGTCAAAAATAAATTATTATATGCAGCAGATTGCAAGTAGTAATAACAATTCGTCCTTAATGTGGAAAACAATAAAAAAACATATTGAATAAAGGGCATAAAAAACAAGTACACCTACAGGATCTTCAAAATGAAGATGGTACACTGACAAAGAGTAGTAAAGAAAGTGCAGACAAAATCAATACTTCTTTTTCTGTAGTAGGAAAGACACTAGATAGCAAAATCCCTCAACCAACAGTAATTCCCCCGTCTTTCCAGTATAATTTAAATAATTCCTTCTTCTTGCAGCCTACATGTCCAAGTGAAATTGAACATGTCATCAAGAATCTCAATAGTAAGAAAGCTATTCCGCTTGACCATGTTCCTATAAAATGTACTAGTTCTATTATTTCTATATATTTGTCTGATATTTTCAATAACTGCATTTCAAGTGGAGTGTACCCTGACATATTAAAGACTGCTCAGATTACTCCCATTCATAAAACTGGTTCCTATTAAAAGTGCTCAAACTACAGACCAATATCTTTGCTTCCTCCAATTAATGAAGTGTTTGAAACACTTCTTTATGATAGATTATACAGTTACCTAGAACACAATAAACTTTTGACAGACTGCCAATAGGGTTTCAGGAAAGGGTTGTCCACAGAATTGGCCATTAATGATTTACAAAATTTTCTTACGCAAAATATAGACAAAGGATTAGTAACTTGTTCTATATTTTTGGATCTTGCCAAAGCTTTTGATACAGTCAATCATGATATACTTCTTCATAAACTAGATATTCAATATGGGATAAAGGGCTTACCTCTATTATTACTAAAAAACTATTTAGAAAACCGTTCACACTATGTAGTAATTAATGATAATAGTTCTGAAATGGCTAAATTTATTTGTGGCGTGCCACAGGGTTCTACACTAGGGCCTCTCCTGTTCCTGTTGTATGTAACTGATTTACCACTAGTCTGAAATTTTGAAACCATTCTTTTTGCAGATGATGCGGTTCTTTCACTATCAGCAAACTCAATGCATGAATTAACAACAAAAATAAACCAAGAACTTGAAAGTGTGGACAAGTGGCTGAAGTGCAATAAATTATCTTTAAATTACAGTAAAACCAGTACATCCTATTTACAAAACAAAACGAATATATAGACACAAATTTCAATGATCAAATTAACAACCACTTGCTTTCAAGAACTTAATGTGTCAAGTACCTTGGAGTTGTAATTGATGATAAATTAATTTGGAAACCTCATATAACTCTGGTTAAAAAAAAGTTTCTAAAGCGTCAGGTATAAAATTTGCAAACTCAGGCACTACATTCCATTCAGATCCGTAAAACAGTGTATTAAAGCATAGTGTATTCACATCTTCGATATGCCATCACCAGCTGGGGTTCATCATCTTTTTCTACACTCAATACCTTGAATATTATTCACAATAAATTATTAAGAATTATGACATTTAGTAAATTCAACTCTGGCGTATGTAAATTGTACAAAGATACCCAAATACTTACTATAGACCAAATCTTCAAACTAGAAATCAGTAAATTAATGTATAAAATTAAATTTAGATTAGTTCCCAAACAATTTACAGAACGTTTTAAAAAAATTGAAGATATTCATTTGTATCATACAAGACAACGATCAAGTATTGAATATGACATTCCTCGGACTAGATTAAAAAAAGCTCAAAAGTCATTTACATATACACGAATAGGAACATGGTCTTCAATAGATCCAACAATTCGTTCAATACCAAATTATCACCTATTTGTTACTAAATTAAAACATAAACACCAAGAAGAGCAATCATATCGTCATTGAAATCTGAAAAACAAATATAAGATTACTTACAAAACACTACCAACAAAAAATTTTGTATTATGAAAGGGCAGATGTTGTTTTCCAGACATGCTCTGGCAATGCATGACATGCTACACTTAATAATTAAATAACATTATCTAGCTTGTATGCCCTTATTGAAATGCACTATTAAGTCTAGACTTGCTTCCCTCTTTTTTTCTTTTTGTCCCTGTTACTTATCAGGGCATCTGACTAGAAAACCGTATGGTTGTTGCAGATGTCCTGGGAACAAAATAAACGCTGTTCTAATGTGGTTTGCTTTCTGTGGCATGATTTGTTGTTTGTTTATAGTTGTTCCCAAATAAACTGATACTGATACTGACGCTATCTTGGCGACAGGCGATCATATGACCATCACATGACCCGTAACGCTGACGTCAGTAAAGTTTCCAAAAATTTTAAACGGATCTGATTTGTAAAACGGGAGCAATGAAAAAAGAGCACAACATGATCTACCAACTAACGCATTGCTTCAAAAAATCTCAATTGCCTTGACATGTACAAATTTGTGAAAAACGTCAAAACATTCAAAACACCAGAGTACATTCGTTGTGAATGCAATCAGAGGATTTAGTAACGCTTGTTTAAATGTGTGCATGGGGAAGATACCAGAGATGATCATGGAGCCGGAGTGCCGGAGTGGACTCCGGCCGGAGTTTGCATTTGAAGCTGGAGCAGGAGCCGGATTCGGAGTCAATATTTTAGGTTCGAGCCGGAGCAGGAGCCGGAGACGGAGTCAACATTAAGGTCTGTGCAGGAACCAATCGACATTTTCAAGGGATCTAATTTCTGTAACGATGCTTGTTGTCAAACAGAATGGAATCAATTGAGACATGTTTTCTGGCCAGTGTCGTCGTATATCACAAAAGTGTGACACTGGGTTGTGCAGCAGTAATGTTTGCCTGCAATTTAGAACAGTTCCCCGAGACCACTGGTTAATTCAAAACAAGAACATGTTTTAGGCGCGCCTGAAATTACAATGAAGAAAATCAGACCCGCCCTTTGTCATTCGACCTTACGCTCAGTTAATCACAATAAGAAAATTGTATTCACTCATGGTTTTATTAATGTAACTTTAAGCACTGCGCTAATCTCAAATACGTCAGAAAACATTTAATAACAGCAGGGGTTTAACACGAGTTCAATTCTTTCACGGAGGAGAGAGTAACCCATGTTGCCGTAAATTCGCCAGGTCTCAGTCTAACAGGCTACCTGTAGACTGTATATCAAGTTTCCAGTGGGAAACTTCTTAGCCAGTGGGCTAAGGTGAGAGTTAGGCAGTGGCCAAAAGTTAAGCAGTGGCAAGACTTGCTCCTACTCAGGCAGTGGCCTGAGGAAGACTGAATCGAATGAACATCCAGCCACTGCCCGTCGGTCTGGCAATGCATTTTTCCCGTCTCCTATTGGCTGGTTCATCGCATGACTGCTTCGTCAGAATATGTCAGAATTCGTGCTCGCACTAGCCTGGTCACGCACTCACTGGGTGCTTACGTCAAGTCCGAAATCGGAATCGTGCGTCAAGGCGTATCGTTTTTATCGGTTTAAATCGTAAATATTGTTATCAAATCATGGTGGCTTACCAATGCGAATTATTTCTATGATGTTGTAGGTCACTCTCATCCTTAATACAATTCACGGTTCACTTACAAAATATATGTCCACTATAGTCAAATGTAAACTGTTCACAACATCCATTTCGGTTAAGCTGAGTGTCTTAGTCTTCATTTTGTTCCAACTCTATGCATCTCAGTGAAAGTCCTCTTTTCTGTAAAGCTTTAGTTTCCGCAGTGTTTGTCCGCATCACAACTGTCCACAATAGAAAGTCAATCAAAGGCTCTATAGACGCGGATTTTGTCCTAGCTTTCAACTAAACTTTGAGTCCAAAAATGGCCCATTGGGACGGCGCCTAGAGCCAGGCAAAGATGGCCAAAATAACGCAAAAACACCCCTACTTATGACGTTCCCCCAAGAAAAGCTCAAATCCGAAACGAAAATTTTTTTTCGATTTTGACTACAAGACTTGCTGAATCCGTATAGGGTTTGAACAGCTCTCTAGCTCAATCGCCTGGCGACTTATAGGATTGCAAAGCTCTTCAAGAAAAGTGGCGCATGCGGGACTGAAAGGGTTAAAGCATGGAGCAGGAGCGGAGTCGGAGTCTGAAAAATGTGACTCCGCTCATCTCTGTTCCACACACAGCAACTCAACACCCGAGACTGCGCCTAAATTTCTTATGGCATCTGCTAACTTCGGATTACTTTTCGCGTTGCAGCCGCTGTGATCAGTAGTTGTCAACACAGCTCTGACGGCAGCGGTCCGCTCAGGACGAAAAGCTGTCAGACATTAAAAGAAACTAACTTGTACTGATGGCTGCGGTTTACTTAGGGTACGTGTGGCCTCGCCTTAATGGTTGTTCATTCAGAATGGCGTTTTTAGGTACTGTTGCTGTCAACCGCTAAAAATATCTGTTGCCAAACAAACGTTTCAGTGCAAGCATGTGGATATCAGGTGGTGCAGTAGGAAATCAGTGAGTCAGGACCGGAAAAATTACGGCAAAGGCGAAGATGCTGCATTTGCGCATTAGCAAAAAAAGCACAAGAGTGCTGACTGTTTCAGAGAACGTTTGCTTATCTGTAGTTCAATTTTCATTCGTTTGTCGTGCTTTCACCTAATTTTCAAATTTTCAGGATTCCGGTAGGATTCTGCGTTTTTCTTTCGGACACGGATCAGGAGTCAAAAATTTGTGAAAAACTGGACCCGGATCTGGAGTCACTTTTCAATTTCGACAGTATCAGGAGTCTGTGTGGTCATTTCTTAAGTAAAAACATGTCTAAATTTCTGTTGGATCGATGGTACCCGGATTCTGAACAAGAGTTGGATTCTGAAATTTGAAAAATTTCTGGACCCGGACTAGGCGTCACACGAAAAATCTGACTTGCGAAATTTCTGACTTTGCGCCATGTGCACATGCACAGAGTAATATTCTACATGTCAAATACGCTGAGAAAACTGATGATTAGGGCTTAGGGTTTGTTCTTTAGGTAAGTGTGTCGGGTTAGTGCTTGAAGAAGGAAAATAATTGAGGTCTAAGACTAAGCCCAATATTTTTCAGTGTTTATAGTTATTTTCGTCTGTTGTCGGTATCTGACATCTAATCAAAAAGTTTTGACTTACACAATACACAATAAAACAGCAATCGTACTCATTCACTCAGAGAAGGAAAATAACCGACAAACAATAATAGGCCAGAAATTAGGCTTGACGCCTGATCCCGATTCAAAAATTTTTGAACAGGAGCGGAGCCGGTGTCTGTAAAAGTGACTTCGGCCACCTCTGTGCGGCGCTTCAGTTCTCTACCCATAATTCCATTGTATTTTTCGCCACATGCGTCGCCATTAAGGTATGGTGCGTTTGTGTGATCAGAACAACTGCGCATGAGATGAGGACCTCATGGATTCGCGGAGTTTAATTGGACTGCCGGATTTATGCAGGCTTATACAGTAGCCTATTTGAAAATACCTTACTCTGTGACTAGTGAAGATGAAGAAAATGGTAAAACTTCACATTTAGGGCACTAAGATATTCCGCTTTTAGTGCTAGAATAGAAAAAATATACATAAAAATAACATTGCTTTTCTTTTCAGCAAAATCAAAGTTGCGTAGTAGTCTATAGAGGAAATGGTTATTTTTTACGGAATTTGCCATGTGCAAAGTGATAGGCCTGAACAGTAGCAAAAATGCAATATACTGCAGAGTGATGCTTTCATTTTGGTAACTCACTAACTGTTACCATTGATATGATGAGCACAGTAAAAGTAAGAAATCCTGGAATCAGAAGCTACTGTAGATGTCTACTCTAAATGTCAGCCTGACCAAATTAGAACTTCCTTTTCTTGTTGACTTGATAAACCATTACTGCAGCATGTAACACATAGTATTGATTGATTGATGTTGTTTAATTAGACATACATGTTTAGAATAAGCAAACTTAAATTACGTTTAATGCCCATAAATTAAAGAAGGCATGCAGTGGCTACACTTTAGTTTAACACTGTAGCTTACAGAACCACCCTCATAGAGTATTTTTAAGGTGTCTATTTTCTTTGCCGCCAAGATTCCGGTGGCAACAGATCGGCTGGAGCTATTATTGTGCCGCCAGTCGAACATTCGGTCTCGTGGCATGACGTAATACAAAGAAAAAGGTAAGGTCACTTTGTTAGGTACACCCTGTCCTGCTCGTGGTGTAATGGTTAGGTGTGACAGCTGCTATGCCAATGGTTGGGGGTTCGACTCTTGCCTAGCCTACTGTCATTTTTTTCTTTGCTTTTTTACAGGCTCCGCTTAGGGGTTACCTTTAAGGGTTAGTTTTGTTAGATTAGGGTTAGGTTAGAGATGTAATAATGTAGGGTTAGGTTAGTGTTACCTTAGCATTAGGTTAGCTTAGTGTTAGGTTAGGGACAACACTAAACAGAGGGCCGGGCGGGCTGGAGGGCTGTGTTGCCAAATGAAAAACATGAATTATCTGTGGGGTGGCGAGCTGCATGGAAGAGCAGGCCGGCAGGCTGCACTACAGGACTGGCTGGTAGGTTGCACATTAAACTGGGCTGTGGAAAAGGGCGGTCCAGAAGGCTGCCCTTTTCCACAGCCCGCCGACAGTTCACGTTTTTCATTTGGAAACACGGCCCGCCGGCCCTCTAATTAGTGTTATCCTTAGGTTAGGGATACGTTAGCTTAGCGTCAGGTTAGTGCTGTTAGGTTAGGTTAGGCTAGGCTAAATAGGTTAGCTTAGGGCTACAGTTAGGGTTGTAGGTTTATCTCTTAGTTATAGGGTCAGACCACCAGTATGCGGATAGGCCTAGTATGCGGAAATTCGTTAAACAAACACCATTTATGAAGAAATTATACCTGAAAAACAAATTTTGTAAAAATACGTGTATTCCTAAGTCTTCCTTGCTTGCTTGTACCAAATTTCAAGCAGATTGAACGAAAGCCGACTGATTACCACACCGTTTTCTTGCACCAACTTCGTGTTCACAGCGTCTAGCCTGAAAAACCAAAAATCTTGTTTGCCCACACAAACACTGCTGTACTGCTCAAACTTGCTCCCAGCACTCCAGGTTTTCGCGTGACTGCTTTCATAACTATCTTTTAAGAGCTTGCAAACTTACAAGGATGTACCGTTTTTTCTTCTACATTTTTTCGAGCTCTATGAGAGATGGTCCACGTGCGTTTTTGGCGCTGGTAAGCAGATGAAATTTTGGCGGTCATATGATGTGAAACAGATGTGATTTTTAAGTTACTGACAGCTCATAGTCATCATGTCGAAAGCTATTATGAAGAAGAAGAGTAGCTATAGCCAAGAAAATTTAATTGAAGCACTCAGTGCAATTCGCAATAAAACCATGACCTATAAGGAAGCTGAAACTAAGTTCGGCATTCCAAAGTCAACTTTGAATTGTTTAGTTTACTGCCTTGTTACGTTTAGTTTACTGCCCCACACTTCCCACATACTGCAACCATTAGGCAAAGGTATTTTTGGACCGTTTAAGTCAAAATGGAAAGTCGCGTGTACCTTGTTTTTGCAACAATATCAAACATCAGTAGACAAATTCACTTTTGGCCGAGTTTTTACTGGTGCATTGGATCAAATGTCAAATCCTGTTATAGTGAAAAACGCCATCAGGAGTTGCGGGTTGTGGCCTGTAAATGAAAATGCCATCAATTACACACAAATGAAACCTGCTGAAACATTTCCTTCTGGAGACGTTCCTGAAACAGGAGAAAAGTACACTGCAAAATTTTAATTCATGTCCCATGGAGCAAAATGTTGAGGAAACGGTGAAAGATACTCAGGCTGCAACGTCAGTTGCAGACAATGGTGCCAATTCCGCAGAAGTTCAAGGGTACTTTACCAACTTGCTTGAAATGCCTGATGGTCAAATACCTAGTACCTCACTATTTAATATTTTGTTGTTTGACACATTAGAAACTCCGTCAGACGTGCCAGGACTCGATTGCAGTTTGCTGGGATCGTCCACATCTGGTATATGTGAATTGCCAGGGCCCATCTCCTGCAGACCAAAGCTAGGTTCTGGATTTGATGTTGCAAACACATCAAATCATCACCTGGATGATTTCCAAACATCCATTGAAGGGTTTAATGGATCTGCAGCAGTTTCAGAAAGCCAACAGGAATCATCGTTTGTGCCACAAACGTTTGATTCGTCAGATCAAGAAATTATTGCAAGATAGAATCGTATTTCAGCTCAGATTTTACTGAAATCCCAGTCTTTACTACACAGTCAACTCTTATACAGAATGAAAACTGAAGAGAAACTGAAAACTCGACTGAATGTGGGTTTTCACTGGTCACAAAATTTTATCAACAACTTTCACCGGCGCGCTCCAGATGTTACGCTGGATTAGAAGCTTTAAATTCCATTTTAACATTAGATGAGCGTGCGCTTTATCAAAAGCGATTTGAAGAAAATTGTGGCTTGGGTGATGCTTTGTACAAGGCATGGTTTACCTTGAAAAGTGAGGTAATGGCTGAAGATTCTTTGCGCAAAAGCAAAATAAGAGAGATATGCTAACAAACAAATTCATCTGTGTTGGCTCGCAGAACTTTTCAAAGTCCCAGTTAAAAAAAAAGCAAAATCATTTACTCGAAACAACAAGCAACGACTTCTTCTAAATCTGTCTTCGGATGAGGCGAATAAATGCCTGGAGGAAAAATTAGAAAAAAGAGCAGAGGAAGAGCATCTAAAGAAACTATGAAAAGATAAAAGAAAATTGAAACAAATGGCAAAAAGCACTGCAAATCGCAAGAAGTGTTGTGCATCACCATGTGTTGAAGAAAAAGTCTGCACCTGTTGTGCTGTGGGATTCATAGGTGGCAAAAACGAACTACGCTGGGTGGCCTGTGACAATTGTGACGCATGGTATCACTTAGTTCATCTCGAGAGGAAGTAGAAACTTTGCAATGGTTCTGTCGTAATTGCATCTCACTGGAATAATTCCTGTTTGTTTTTTTGTTGGTGATGGATGCGATCGCAAATGCTCGTTCGTTTTTTGCTTTGGGTTGATTTTATTTTGGAGTTGCTGATATTTTGTGAGCTTGTGTCATTTGAAGGACCATTGTACGTCCAACCTTGGAAGTGGACAAAGATACACAATATATTCGTTGTCTAAAAAAAATTTTGTGATGTTTACCTGCATTGCCACGGATTCCTAACTGCATGTGTTACACTGATGTTACATATGACATAGTCCTGGCTTAAATATTTTATTTTCATCAAAATTCGGCTGAAAAAACGCTGGAAGCAAATAAATTTCACGTTTTTCCATCAATCCTCACAAAATTCTTGCAAATTTGATCCATTCCTGACAAAACTGATCCGTTGCTTTTCACGGTTCTGACGTCATTTAGATCATCTGCTTACTGGCGCGGCTGTCAGCAAATTGGGTAAAAAATGGGTTTTGTTTGAGGGGGTAAAACTTGGGTTTTGTTGAATGCAATCCGATAATTAAAAATTTGGATGATACAAGGAGATTTTTGCAAAGTGTTGTTAAAGTGGGAAGCTGTTATTGAACGTAGTTACTGAGCAATGGCATTTTTAGTGAAATTTTGGTGTTTTCATCTGCATACTGGTGGTATGACCCTATTTATTTCCTTTCTACCGTCTTTTTCTGCTGCCATCCTGGCGGCAAAATAGACACTGCCTATTTTTAAATTTGAAACTTTGTTTGACCACCCCTTGTAACGTGACAGTAACGCATGCACAAGGATGATGCTTATTATGAAGTAGGCTTTGTAGAAACATAGTAAACACAAAAGGTGAACCTAACCTTAACCGACCGCAGCACTAATGCTAAGCTAACCTAACCCTAAGCTAACACTAACTAACCCTAAGCTAATGCTATCCTATCCTAAGACTAAGATAGCTACACGCAGATATTGCATAATATGCGACAAAGAACACCACAAATTTTATTTGCAAAGTGCAAACTTGGTTATATGTCATGAGCTCTAGTGGCTGTTTGATAGCACGGTAGGCACCTGGTTTTGGTTCGGATATCTTCGGAAAGACTTTCTCCATGTGCCAAATTATTTTTTTTCTGAATTTTGTGGGTTGTCAAGAAAACATCGAATGTTAAAGTTGTAAGTAAGTCTTAAATCTCATATGAAAATTTTTTTTAATTTGGCAATGATTTTGATGCAATTTTTGGGTTAGGCATGCCTTTTTTTTTATCTACGTACCAATTTTCATAAAAAAATTCATCCACGCTTATGGTAAAATTGATGAAGATGCAACATCACGTAGTCTGCTGAGGTAGCCCACAAGTTCATCATGCGCAAGAAAATGGTGGCCACTACTCATGAGTTAGAGTTTTCTTAGGTAGCTATGCTATGGAGGGAAATGTCGTCGATTAGGTGACAACAATCACAGGTTATGGATTGCAAACAAATTAAATTAATTACTACTGCAATGTTGTTGTGTGTATGAAGTAAATATTATTTATTGATGATTTTAAAAAGAATTTTTCTATAGATGTAGGTAGTGTAATATAGTCTAGCTTAGTGGTTCTCAAAATTTTTTTCATATTCTCCCTTTACAAACCCAAACATTGTCAATTCCTCCCAAATGAAAATCACACAAAAGGTAATTACAAAAACTTCGCACTACCTACTGGGTCATTCCATGCCAAATGAGCAAATGGGTTACACCAAGTGTTTTGTATTTAAATGAAATTTGGCACACTTGTAGATGTCTCTGAAAAATTAAGAATGTAAAAAAAATTTTGAAAAACTCCCATTATTTGTGGAGTTATGATAACTTTGAAAAACACCATTTTTACTTGTTACGCTTCAATGAATGTGCTTAAATTTTTATTAAATTCCTGATTTCTCAGCCTCTGATCACATGGGATGGCAGAAAATTGTGAGACAGACATTTTAAGACCCAAGGAATCCAAAAGGTTATCTGAAAAGGTGCTAGGAGAACTACTTCTTGTGGTAACAGAGCATTCAATTTGCTTCATAAAGTTTTCGGAGACCCAACTTTAAGCATCTATAAAAAAAGGGTATAATATTTTGAAGTTGAAATTCGCATATTTTATTCTTATATCAATACTCTTTCACACCAACTAAGAAAATTCAATTAGATATGATGCCTACTATGAAAAAAACTGTTTTCTTAACTGTTAAGTCAGCACTATTTTGTAACATTAACTCTATGACATCATAATGTGTACATTATGTGTAATGACAATACTCAATAATCATGCACTTATGATGCCAAACTACCACTAACAATGGCTCTAACACCTGTGTTTAGTAGTTTTAGTTGTTATTACTACAGAAAGATGTTCAATGAGACTCCAGCAATAGCCTGCTTGTACTTCCACAAGTTTTCAATCAATGTAATCTGCCACAGTAGGTGTGGCTGTAGAACCTTGACTTCTGCATCATTAAGAAACAGCAGTGTGTTGTGCTCATTGCTGTAATGGACTCATAACAAATGTTGTATTTCAAAAGTATATCATATTGCTGTAATTAACTCATAACAAATGTTGTTTTTCAAAATTATGTACTAACCAGGGGCTCATTTAGGGGTCTGTTTAGTTGGTATGCCAAGTCATTTTAAAATCTGTGACGGTCTCGCATATGACAAAAGTATGGTGGACATATAATTTCAAAAAGGTAGCCGGTTGCAGCGCAGAGTGGCTTGCTTAATTCCAGAAAAACACAAACGCATACACCAGGAGTGACTCCAGGTCAACAGCGTCACTCGGGCTCATCCCACGATTATACTGACTGACACTGAATGCAACCGTTCGAGGCTTGCGTCACTAAAATTTCCATTTGCTCTCATTCTGGCTGGCACAATCGTTGCTCTGTGACGTTGGTCACATATATGTATGACAAGTTCTCATAAGAACTAGTCACTTGCTGCGGAACGTTCGTCACAGAGCAATGATAACGCTGACCTCAGCATGCTAGGCTTTTTCATATTAACCCGAGTTACTGGACAATTTATTGTTCGTTTGAAATTATTCTTGAATGGGAGCTCTCCGTAGATTGGAATTCAAATCCAATGTTCTATGCTATGTTGGTCTAAGGTTGTGAGCATGAAGGGCCACATTACGGTTTGAGGAAAAATTTGCGGGCGGCAAAGAGAGGAGCTCCACTGCAATTAAAATATACGTTTGCTGTTCCAATAGACCTATTTTTTGCTGTATGCCTGACGCAATTTTTGATTCTAGGGTAACTTATAAGTTTTCTGTTTGTTTGTTTGCGGCTCAAAATTGAAATTTTCTCCTAGTAAAAAGATACACAACACACCAACAAAATAACAAAACAATTTTTTGTTTCTTGGCTTTCCTTATAAAGTCAATGTGCGCTTTAATTTCTGTAGTCGACAGACGTAAGCAGGCATGCAGGTTTTATCAGCCATTCTATTTCGTGTGTCGCTTTTCAATCATGTCATAATTCAGAAAGCACTTGGGCAAATTACGAACATGGAGCACATCTTAAGTGCAAAGTCTCTTAAGTGGGTGCAATTTCCCGGTTGCAGGCCTGGTTACCCTTCATATATTTCAAAATCGCTTGCCTACAATTTTCATAGTATTTCTCGTGTTTGGTGCAGTAATGCCTCTAAGTAAAAATTCCTTCGGAACGGATATTACTTGCAATCTCACAAGACACTGTCATTTGCATTGTTATTGGCAATAAAATACCTTTCCTCCTGGTTAGAATTGAAATTTCAGTTTTCCTATGACATTTCCCTTTTGACACTCATTTTTGTTAACACTTTGAGAACTGGTCTACGATATATTCGTACTTCGATTTCGGCCTATAAAACAGCAGTTTTCGGTTGCCTTACCAACGCCTTAGCTCCTTCGCCGATTGCGCTAGAGAGCTGTTCAAGGGCTGAAACGGATCAGCCAGTCTAGTAGATTGCACTTGAAAAAAAATGTTTTGGTTGGGGGATGTGGATTTTTTGTGACTGACGTCATAAATGAAGTAGTTTTGGGGTCATTTTGGCTCATGTTGCCTGGCCTAGGACCCTACCATTGCTTCAAATCGGTAGCGCTTGCTAACCGACTTTCACCAGATTATTATTCTCATGGCACAGCTAGTGGGGTATCCTGTTTGTTGCTTAGGTTATTTCATAGTACTAACCAACACGTTTTTAACTCAGTCATACTTCAGACATTGTACTACAAACCATTTTCAGATTTTGTAATTAGGATTTAGCTGCTAGCCGCGAAACCAATCTGAGGAAAAAAGAGACTAAGTAAAATTCGTTTGTTGTTTGAAAATCGCTTTTATACTCTTTTACGGAAATCTGTCAAATGATATTTCAGTACAGTTGTAAACATTCATGGATTGCAAATCAACTATAATGAAAAGCAGTGGGATGTCAGCCCTCACTAGTCTTTGTTCAAGTCACTACGCCTTATTGATGCTAGTTTGAAAACTTTCAAGTGTGAAATTGTGAAGGTCAGCAAGTATTTATTAGTGTCAGATTAAGTTGTAGAAGGGGAGCAATATTCTGGTTTTAGAGTTTTGGTTGCAATTTTGACAACTTCTGCAGCCAGCAGTGCTGGAGCTGAGAGAGGCTTGTCTTTGATGAACATCATTAAAGCCAAACAGAGTTTTGTAAATTTTATGCAGGACAGCTAGACGCTTGGCACTTCCACATTCAACTAAATACATGAAATTCTATTTTCATTTAGGGACAGATTAAACGTGGAAACTGGATAAATTGATGCACTGTAGCAGCAAGAAACAGATGGTTGAAAATCTGACATGCTTATGGAGCTCTATAATGAAAATAATGTCCAAAGAAAACGATATAAACGACATGCAGCTTTCCTATAAAACGGTTTCTTCTAAGAACCATCGCATATTGGACTTCAAACGCATGTCAGCCGCAAACAAAGATTTTGACCCAGAAGAACATTATATTTCATCGTTATTTATCACATGTGATATATGTTTTAGTTTCAGATGAGTCTGTATACGTCTAGTGCCGCGTCGATTCCGTGATTGCCATGGTGATTTGTGTCAAATCTTTTTTATTTGAAATTAAACTTTCTTTAACACTTTGAGAGCCGGCGTACGATATATTCGTACTTCGATTTCGGCCGAAAAAACAGCAGTTTTCGGTTGCCTTACCAACGCCCTAGCTCCTCCGCCAATTGCGCTAGAGAGCTGTTGAATGGCTCAAAAGAATCGGCCAGTCTAGTAGATTACACTCGAAAAAAAATTTTTTGGTTGGGGGATGCAGATTTTTTGTGAGTGACGTCATAAGTGAAGTAGTTTTAGGGTCATTTTGGGACATGTTGCCCGGCCTGGGGCCCAACCGCTAGGCCAAAGTGTTTCGCTGAAGTTTTCATTGGAATCTAGACTCGAGTCCGAGTCTTTTAAGCCTTTGATAGACTTTCTAGCGTTTCTGGTTCAAAAGTTATGATCTAAAATAAACAAATTAATTATCTAATTAGCTAATTAGTCTAATATTTTTACTAGCTAACATCATAACTTTTGAACCCGAAACCCCAGCAGGTCATCCAAAGTATCAAAAGACTCGGATTGTAGCCTAGTTTCCAGTAAAAACTTCAGCGAAATACTACCACCTAACGGTTGGCGCCCAGGGCCAGGCAAAGTGGGCCAAGGTGGCCTAAAAGTCCTCCACTTATGACGTCACTCACAAAAAACCCGCACCCCCCACAAAAAAAAATTTTTTTCGAGTATAATCTACTAGACTGGCCGCGTGTTTTGAGAGTTTCGCCGAGTCGCTAGAGCGAACAGGAGCGGAGATATTCATCCGCAAAGCCATGTGCGTTTAGATGTTTTTTTTGCCGAAAATCTCAAACCAGCCGGGTGCCAAAGTGTTAATCGGTTCAGTGCCGGGCATTGCAGCCGATTGTTGGGCCCACGGTGCAGTCGGTGGATTTGGGTAGGGGAGAGTGGAATGACCCTTTCATCATCATTATTGTCAGATCCAGTCTGACCTGGAATGGTACAGCACCAGGTAGGGTTCCAAATTTGGGTTAAATAATTTGTCAATATTTCTGAGGGGTACTGACTTTTCGGTCTGGAGACATTTTGGTCGAGACATTTCTGTACATAAAAAAATGACAACATCTGTTTATTTAAATTATTATAGAGGCAGGTGAAATGTCACTAGCTGGAGTTATACAAACTCCCTTCGATGTTGCAACGAAGTGACAAAACAGTTTGACAGGTAAAATTTAACACTAGTTGGTGTTGTACCAACTTGATTTAAGTATGTTTGCATATTAAACTTAACATAAAAATCATGTGTTGATGCTGATTAACGGTTGAATCTTATATCATGTTTGTATTTTTTTTAAATAAAACTTTTTGTTGATTCAAGTACGTTTGCAATAAAAATGTTGGAAAAAGCGAAGACCATTTTTTATTTTTTTTGGTCATTCAGCAAAACTAGTTGATGAAAAGTTTTTTAGTTGAAAATGGACGCATTTTAGGAAAATATACAAAGGGCGCCTAAGTTTTCTTTTGATCTTGTCGGCACTTTTTGGACACCAGCCGACTTACTAAAATCTTAGAGGCAACATTGAATGTACACATTATGATGTCATAGAGTTAATGTTACAAAATAGTGCTGAAGTAACAATTCAGAAAACATGTTTTTTTTCACAGTAGGCGTCAAATCTAATTGAATTTTTTTGTTAGGCATAAAAGAATATTGGTACAAGAACAAAATATGTGAATTTCAACTTTAAATTTTATACCCTTTTTTTTAATTCATGCTAAAAGCTGGGCCTCTGAAAAATGTACGAAGCAAATTAAATGCTCTGTTATCATATGAAGCAGTTCTCTTAGCACTTCTACAGATAGTTTTTTGGATTCCTTGGGTCTAAAACTATCTGTCTAGCAATTTTCAGCCATCTCATTCTCATGTGATCAGAGGCAGAGAAAAGAAGAATTTAATAAAAATTTAAGCATGTTCATTGAAGCGTGATGAGTAAAAATGGCATTTTTAAAGGGATCATAACTCCACAAATAATGGGAGTTTTTCAAAAAAATTTTTGCATTCCTAATTTTTCGGTGACATCTACAAGTGTGCCAAATTTCATTGAAATGCAAAACACTTGGTGTAATTTTTGAAAAAAATGTGTTCATTTGCCATGGAATGACCCTACTGTGTAAAAACAATGGATGATTATGAACCAAACAGGCTTTTACATAAGGTCACTCACTGCAGTTGAAGCAGTCTTTGCGTGCTGCAGACCAGGGATGTGCAATTAATGTGGTGCAGGGGAACTTTGAGACGGCCGCGTTTAGCGGAGGGCCGTATCTTCTAATGCAAATAGAGGCAAGTTGATGGAAATAAAAGCAGGTCTTGGTTCAAGGTAGCCTCAGCACTGACATTTACTGTGATAAGTTAAAGGAAATTTCAAATTTGAATATTTTTCTTGAATGTCTCTGCGGGCCACTGAAAATGCTGTGGCCTGCGTTCCGCTATTTGCCCACTCCTGTGGATATTCCCATCTAAACCAACCTTGTGCAGTTTTTATGTATTGAATAAACAAATGATAAAAACTTAGGATGTTTCATCCATTGCTTTTCCTCTCCAATTCCTCCCTGGAACAAATTTCCTCCTTTAGTGAGCCAAGTGGCACCTGTTTCGAACTACTGATCTAGCTAATTGCTAAGCTAAATAAGGCCGTGCATAGAGAGAGGCATTTAATGATTTAAACTCACATTAGCATATGGGCGGGAAATGGTTTGCTAATATAGGCAACAGACTGTAAGTACCTCAGTCAGACCAAGATGTTAGATGAGAAGGTTAGTTCAGAACTTTTGCTTGTGCTAAGAGGCTGTTTAAAATAGTCGTTCAGCCACCAAGGTTGTTTTTTTGAGATTGAAATTGGGAGCGCAGCACATTTGAAACAGCGATTTGAATTTTTGTTACTCTTTTTTTACTTAGTTACTAGGCAAGAAATATAGAAAATTTTAAGTGTATTTCACTATCCAGAGACATTGTAGAGCCTGTGGCTTAGCATATGATGTTTTCCTTTGCAATCAAGGTTTTGTGACATAAAAGTAGTATCATCTTACAGCTCGAGACATAACAAACTAGCAGCATTGATTGTTAAAACTGTAAGCTACTCTGGTGGTTAGGATTCCTAGGAAAAGTTTTGTAGAGAAGGATCTAGCATTGATTCAAAAAATAAAGAAGTGAAAAAAACGTTTTCCGCGATGATTCCAAGCTCAAAGTCGAGAATAAGACATTGCTCGTTGTGCAAAGGGAAAGCGTTTTCTTGTTATAGGTATTTATAAAATCTGCATTACACTTTAAAATACCAGTTACAAATATATACGAAAAAACTACCTTTTCTTGAAAAAGGCACTAAACCAATTAAACAATTTGAATTTCCATTTAATTTTTATTTTTTTACATTGTGTGCAAAGATCAGTTTTTTAAATTTCATTTTTTTGTCTTTTTAGTAAAGAGAAATTAATCAAAAAATGAAACACCAAGAACTAAAATACGATTGCTGGCTTAGAAACGTTTTAAATAAGTAATTTGTGTACATCACAAATGTTTGTTTATTTGTTTGCAAAAAAAAAATTGAAATCAGTTGCTTTTCATTGAGAAAAACTGAATGAAAAACAAATAAATAAATAAAAAAATAAAAATGTAAAAAATTTTGAAATAAAAAATGAGCTCAGTTAAAGCTTCATTTATTTGAAGTGTTCATTTCTTGATGGACAAAACCACACAGGAATGTGATATTCTTTCAAATGTGATAAAATTATTAAACAAAATATTTTTAAATATTAAATTTTAAAATATCTACATTTTCAAACAAAAAATATAGATCAGTTGAAATGTTATTGTTTAGATGTTTGTATTTCTCTATTTGAAAAATGAAGTGAAACTTGTTCTCAAAAAATTTAATTAGGCAAATAAATAAACACAAAAAATAAATTAACAAAAAAAATAATTTTTGCAATAAAACAGACATAATAAAAGTTGAAATCTGTTTTTGTTTACATGAAAGTTTTTTGTTCATTTAAAATATACTGAACAGTGCAGAAGAAAATAAATTTAAACCGAGAGTTATTGAAGTGAACGGCAAGTAGAAATTGATAAAAATGACGTTATAAATCCAGAAAAATGTGTTATGTGAAGCGTATCGAACTTTTATCATCACTTTGATTATTAAATCAAAAATAATTTTTGGTTTCTTCCTTTCAAAGTGTTTTCAATGCATTTTGGGTCTTTTTAAGGATTATGAATGTGGATTTTTTGCATTGGAGGTCATGTTCACTGACCTGTGACAACTCTTGTGACTACCCAAAATTTATGATTTTTTTTGTGATAGTGTTCTTTTGGTCTTACTGACACTTAGAAGTAAGTTTTTTTTATTGGAATCTGATGTGAAAATATTTACACATGAATAAAACTGTAAGAGTGGAACAATGGCAACACTTTGCAATCAAAATCCAATGCATTTAAATAGGACGGCATGTCATCAAAATCATCTAATTTTGTGATACAAAAATGGCTGTAACTTTTTTCATACTTGACACAGAGAAACGGTGCAAGTATATACAGATTTCTTTTTTGAAGCTCTTTACAAAAAAATAAAAATGAGTATAATTTGGTGTATTTTAAAATTTTGTGGACATACGTAACCAAGCTAATGCTAAGCTACCATTCATCTAACAATAACCCCTAAAGCAAAAGTTTGGAAAGTGTTGAAAAAAGTGAAAAAAAACTGGTCCCACGATTTGAAACATGCAAGCAGTCGCTTTTACAAAAACACAAGGCGCCAAGTTAGAGGCGAACCCTCAACCATTGGCATGGCAGATTTGAAACCTATCCGTTACGCTAGCAGATTGACCCGCTTGGATGACAAACTGACTGCTTTATTTTAATCGCATCATGCGAGGTGGTATGTTGGAATAAGTTTTGAAATAAGATGAGATCCATGGGTGGTTTTATAGCCACTTCCATTAACACTTTGACATCCGGTCTAAATCAAGCGGTTTGTGCTAAAACAATCGGATCGCACGTGGCTTTGCGTGTGCGTAACTCGGGCGCCGAAAGTGGTAGAGAGCTGTCCAAAGGCTCAAAAGATGCGGCAAGTCTTCTAGTCTGCTCTGGAAAAAAATTTTGTGGTTGGGGGGTGCGGATTTTTTGTGAGTGATGTCGTAAGTAGAGGACTTTGAGACCACCTTGGCCCACTTCACCTGGCCGTGGGCTCAAACTGCTAGATGGCAGTATGTTGCTTAAGCTTTTATTGGAAACTAGGCAATAATCTGGGTCTTTTGATACTTTGGATGACCTGCTGAGGTTTCGGGTTCAAAAGTTATGATCTGATGTAACAAAAATATTTCACTAATTAGATGACTGATGAATTTGTTTATTTTAGATCATAACTTTTGAACTAGACATGCTACAAAGTCGATCAAAGGCTTTAAAAGACTCAGACTTGAGCCTAGTTTCCAATAAAAACTTCAGCGAAATACTTTGAGCCTAGCGGTTGATCCCTAGACCAGGTAACATGAGCCAAAATGGCCCAAAAACTACTTTACTTGTGACATCACTCACAAAAGATCTGCAACCCCCAACCAAAACATTTTTTTCGAGTGCATGACTGACCGATCCGTTCGAGCCCTTGAACAGGTCTCTAGTGCAATCGGCAGAGGAGCTATGACGTTGGTAAGGCAACTGACAACTGCTGGTTTTAGACCAATTTCAAGTACGAATATATCGTACCCCGGCTCTCAAAGTGTTAAAGAAAATACAAACAAGCAAATTGCCAATTAAAAAGGTGTCAAACATAGACAAGGCAAGCATAGAATAAGCTGTCACTGTCACGTGGAAAAAACACTTTGCTGCTGAACTCATAAAAAAGTGTGAAATTGGTAATTTTATGAAAAAAAAAATAAACTCATATGGTAATTTTGAAGGGATTTCATTGCATTGATGACTTGATGTGCAACAGTTTTAAGATTAAAGATCTACTGCACAAAATACTACCACTAGATCGTGCAGCTAGCAAAGATGGCATTTTTGCTAAACACATTTGCATGCTGATTCAACCAAGTGTATATGATTACCTCAGTTATAAGTAGCTTGTTCAGAGTTAGATCACCAGTGTGCGGATCGGTCTAGTATGCGGAAATTCGATAAACAAACACCATTTTTAGAAAAAAAACAAAGAAAACAATTAAAAAAATAATAGTTGTATTCCTTAGGCTTCCTTAAATGCTTCTACCAAATTTCAAGCAGATTAAAAAAATCCAACTGTTTGCCATTCTTGCGCCTACTATACATTCACAGCATTTTACCCAAAAAAACAAAATTCCCATTTGCCCACACAAACACTGCTACCCTGCTCAAACTTGCTCCTAAAGCTTGGGATTTTCTCATGCTTGCTCTTGCAACTATCTTCTGATAACTTGACCACTTTCACAAATGCACCTTTTTCCTTTCTTCATGTTTTTTTTTGTGCTATAAGAGACAGTCCACCTGCGTGTTTAGCACTAGAAAGTAGACAAAGATTTGTTGCTTGTTGTATGATGGCATACATATATCTCTATGTGAACAGTCTACTGTATCTACTAATAAGCCACCAAGCTGTAAATTTTAGTGAATTAGATAAGGAATTATCATTATTTTTACTCAAAAAAGCTGGAAACAAATAATTTTGACATTTCACTTGTGTGATCAACTAAAGTCATCAATATTTTCATTATTTTTACATAATTTGTAGCATTCGCTTACTACTGGCGCTCTCATCCGCATATTGAGCCAAAACATGGGTTTGATTGGGGGCGTGTAACTTGGGTCATGTTAAATGAAACCAGATAGTAAATAATTCGGATGATAGAGGATGTGTTTTGCATAGTGTTAGAATTGGAAAATGTTATTTAATGTTCTATTTAAGAAATAGCTAATTTAGTAAAATTTTGGTGTTTGCATCTGCATACTGGTGAACAAACCCTAATATGTGTCCATACAAGGCCCTTGCCCTTGTTCAGAGTCAAACCAACCAGTCAATTGTATTTTTTGTGCGATATGGAAAAAGGCATGATTCAACAAAAAGACTGCGAGAGTTGGTGAACTGACTGCAGGGTCAACATGTCAGCCAACCTTTGAGAAGAACAAGGAGAAAGGCAATCAGAAGAGTTTATCGCAAAGAAGTAAAAGGAAAAGCACACACACAAGACAAACTCGATGTATAATAGATCAAGTGCAGGAAAAAGTCAGAAATATTGAACTGTAATGAGCAGCGGCACGAGCAATAAATTACTTAGAAAAAAAGATGGGTTTGTTTGCTTCAAATAAGGCAAGTACAGACATAATGCAGGGAACCAATGAAATTTATATTTGAAAGAGGAGCTGTTCATATAGTTTGACAAATATATAGTAAGTTCTATTTAATAAATCTCTTGGAATTTAATTCCATAGCTTGGAGCCTGTGTAAACAGGATGGCGTTGTTTAACTGTTTTGTATGAAGGAATAATTAATAGCGATAACCGGTATATCGGCCAACATTTGGGTTTTTCCGATATATCGCTATTGGCCGAAATAGCTGATTTTGTAGGCCTCGGTAGATGTTGACAAAATGCTGCTATATTCCTCACGTATCCAGACAACTTGCGTAAGACAACACAACGAAACAAGTGAGACAGTAATCTTACAGCAACACCAGCAGGTGCAGTTTCATAAACAAACAGACAAGATTAACCATGGAGCATGCATCGGCCATCGCAGCCGAAACAAAAGCAATGTTGGGAAATTCTGCAATGCTCGAAGCTACCATGTGCAGGTGTTGTGTACGAATGAACTCCTGTTATAGTTCCGGAAGTTTTTGCAGGACGAAAAGTTTGACTGGAACTTAGGTGCAGAAGTCCACTTGATGCGTAGTTTAGCGCAGATTAATTTTGAAAAGCTTGCACGAAAAATGAATTGCGTTATGTTAACAGGGTTCCCACGGTCATGGAAAATCATTGAAAATCCTGGAAAAATAAATTGTCCTGGAAAGTCATGGAAAATTGATAAAAATTTGAAAGTCATGGAAAAATTTAAAAATCGTTAAAAATTTTGGAGAGCTAAAAAAGGAACAAAAGTTTTCATTGTTTCAAAAAGATAATCTTACAACTTAAGTCCTTTGCTTCACCTATGCCATCAGCAAGAGACACTGGTAATGTTTAGCTTTTTGGCTTTTCTGCATAAATCTCTTGGAAGTTTATTTATAGACTGTGCATTGTACTATCGTAGTTTGATCTTCGGCTGAATTCATCAATTTTATTTTTAAGTTTGTAGTTTAATCGAAAATCCACTTGGTATATTAGCGATTTATTGATTGGCAAATAGCATATCTCTGAATATCAATTTTGGAACTACATGAAGAATGCAAAATATGCAAAGCTTTGGGAAGTTTTCCAAAGTATCATTACGCTATCTCATGGCCAACCTGCTTTTGAGAAGGGTTTCTTGATCAACAATGAACTTATGGTGGAAAAAATGAAAGAGAAGTCAGGAATTACTAGTTGTTTTGTGTATGACACAGTGAAGAGCAGTGCTGTTAATTTCAGTGAAATTCCGTTAACCCCCAGATTGAAACGAAATGTTCGAGCAGCGAGGATGAGATGTCAATTACATTTAGAAGGTCAAACAAAACTCACTGCTGAAAGTGAAAAAACTAGCAAGAGTAAAGCTGTACCAGATGAAATCCGTTCAGTTGAATCTAAAATAAAGTTTTCAGCAGAAACCATAGCGTCTATGAGCCAAGAGGCAGATGCATTAGACATGCAAGCTGAAGAAAAGCGCAGTTTCATATTACTGGGTAGGTCCAATGCTTTTAGACAAAAAACTCATGAAAGCGAAGCAAATGAGCAAAGTCTTTGCACACAAGCACGCAGTTTGAAAGAGAAGCTGAAGTTTATGGAATAAATAAAAATTGGAATAATTAATTGGATTGGCTGACAACAATTCAATAATATTGGGGCTAGTTTTGTTTAAATTGAAAAATAACATTGACTTACTGCTGTAGAAGGTTACAAGCTATATTAGCCAGGCCACACTTGATCTTAAAAACAGCTTTCACAACATGGGCGAAATATCTATAATAAGCATCATAATTATTTGATTGTTGTTAGGCAATGGTTGCAAAGTTAGCTTTTTCTAAGCAAGAAATAGTTGATGATGATGCTAGATTTGCTGTTGAAACATTCTGCAACTTTTTGTTGGCTTTGTATTTCTGCTAAAATGATTCTACTCCCAAGTCTACAGAATAGTGTGCAAACATGTTATGTTTTAAGACAAGGCTTGAAGGTGTGGCCAAGTTGATACATCTGTTAACGCTATTTTCATGCAATAAAATGTTTTCTGCTTGAGACTCTGAAAATGCTAAATTCTTTCCCACCTGAATAAAAATCAAGTTTTATCCATCTTTTTGTATCCTCAGTGAAGTTTGTGAATAGTGGGTTGTACACTGTGTACAGTGTTGCTGCACGCGCTTATTTTTATTATTAACTTGGAACTTTGACAGGCAAGTGTGATAGTAAGATATGGAGTTTTGTCAATGCTTTGTGACAGAGAGGTTGGTAAGAGTAAGGTACGAACTGTATCTTGTAAATACTGCGTGACAGCTACACTACGACAGTAAGCTTAATAGTTAAGTGCAGCATTTATTTTTGTGCAAATTCTTTTTGTAGCCTCAGTGAAGTTGTGAACAGTATTATGTACAGCAGGCCTGCACAACATACGGCCCGCGGGCCACATAAGGCTCGCGAAAGCTTTTCTTGCGGACCGCGAGAGCTTTCTCAATTGCAGAAAATGTTGCGAAAGCTCGACCTCGAATAAGTAATTGTCGTTATAGAATTTCTTCCATACTACAACGAAATCTTTACATCGAAATGAAAGAGACTTCTGCCGCCCGCGGGAAATTTATGGTGATAATTTGGCCCTTCGAGCTT